>Ga0209205_1000034_pt1 | contig 55613 bp, 45 predicted proteins | sample ZodSprso05mmetaG_FD_184133 | JGI IMG/M metagenome (GOLD analysis project Ga0209205, IMG submission 184133) | Hot spring sediment microbial communities from Zodletone spring, Oklahoma to study Microbial Dark Matter (Phase II) - Zodletone Spring... ... | reverse complement strand
GCCTTTCACATTCCCGGCGGGACAATCCGGCGCGCGGATCCCGCAACTCTATGAACTGGTATCCCTCCCCGGCAGCATAGGATATGAGCTCCTCCAGGCTTTCCACGGTAAGGGGCATGGCCTGCATGAAATTCTGCGTGGAAAATCCGATCTTCATTTCGGGGTAGCCGGTAAAAGTCATGTTAGTAGCTGTCCGGTTATTGCAGGATGAAAAAACTGCCAGTATCACCACGCATGCAAATGCAGCGGAACGGGGATGCTTGAAAATTCTCATGGGTTGTATGATTGCGGAAATGGTACATCCGGCAAAAATATAAAAATCTTTGTCACAGATCCTCCACTTTGACCCTGTAGTTCACACCGCGGGCCCTGAGGTGCTGCATCAGGTATCTGAAATTCTCTTCACTGGCCGCTGTCCTTTCGGGCGGGATCACGCCCTTTTCGGTGATCATTCCGTGGATAAGCAATCCGGCCGCACCCGTGCAGGTATAGCCGGTGGTACGCGCCATGGACAGGGTATCCGTGTCCCGGTCGTATTCGTCATACAGATCGTACACATAACGCTTCGGGATACCCCCTTCCCTCCCCCTGATCTCCACGCGCATCAGGGTGTATTCCCCTTCTCCCTTCTCCAGCCGGAAAAGCGGGAACAGCAAAGCGGCGGTCAGGTCCACCGGCCTGATCTTCTTGCCCTTCACCACCACTTCCTCACCTGAAAAGTATCCCAGGTCGCGCAAAACCCGCAGGTACTCCACCGTGCCCGGATAGCGCAGGGTTTTCTCAACCATGTTGGGAATATTCGGAAAGGAGTTCAGGAGTGAACGCAAACCATCTGAATTCCAGGCTTCCAGCGTCCCAATCTCTTCAAACTCCACGCTTTCCACATCCGAAAGGGCCGGTTTGACCACATCTTTCCCATTCACACGAAAGCGTGCGGGCCGGACGTACTCTTCGATACAGTCGGCGGGCGACCAGGAGCTTTTGTACTCCAGGGGCCAGTTGCGTTCAAAGGGTAATCCGCCCACCAGGCAGCGGTAGGATTCCACCTGCATCCTTTCGTGGTGATATCCCAGAATGGCATTGCACATCCCGGGAGCAACCCCCATGTCCGCCACCACGGTCACCCCCTGTTTCCTGGCAGGTTCATCCAACTCCATAAAATCCTCCGGACAGAAGGATATGTCCACCATGCTCCTGCCGGCTTCGATCACCCGTTCCATGATACCGAAGCCGGTTGCCCCCGGAGCCGCTCCCACCACTAGGTCATAATTTTTGACCAGGTCCGTGAGCTGGTCCCCGGTAAAATCGGCACAGATCGTGAAAATGTTGTGGTTGTCGCGCAGCTCCTTCAGCGCATCTTCATTCAGATCCACGGCGGTCACGTCATACCCGCTCTTTTTCAGGTCGGTGGCGATGGCCTTTCCCACCATGCCAGCACCCAGTACCACGATGTGTGTATTATGTTGTTTCATCTCTCATGTCACCGCATCCCTTGTTCCGGGATATTTTTCATAGGTCTTGTTTTCCATGATCCGCTTCAACTGCTCGATGGCCAGGTATATCTCCTCGTAAGTGTTATACAGGGGAGAGATCCCCAGCCGGATGTTGTTGGGTTCCCTGAAGTCGGGGATCACCGGCCTTTCGCCCGAGGCCGGATCGGCCAATGCTTTGCAGATGCGGTAGGCTTCGGCGTGCTTCAGGGACACGTGCGATCCGCGCCTGTCGGCATATTCCGGCGATCCCAGCCTGAATCCCAGGCTGATGAGCCATTCAGAGGCCAGTGAGATCAGGTACGCTGTCTGATGCACGCTCTTCTGCCGGATGGCACCGACTCCTGCCTCGAGGACCAGGTCAAGGGAAGGTTCAAGGGCCGACGCGGATATAACGGGGGGCGTACCCGTTAAAAATTTCCGGATGCCGTCCGCCACCCGGTAATTCATCTTGAAGTCAAACGGGTTCTTCTCTCCGAACCATCCCCAGACGGGATTGCCCAGTTTTTCCTGGAGATCTTTCCGCACATAGAGGAAGGCCGGTGATCCCGGTCCCCCGTTCAGATATTTATAAGTGCACCCCACCGCCAGGTCCGCATTGGCTTTGTTCAGACTGACCGGCACCGCTCCCACCGAATGGCTCAGGTCCCACAGGACCAGGGATCCGTGCATGTGGGCCAGTTCGGTCACCTTGGCCAGATCGTACATGTAGGCACTTTTGTAGGCCACATGGGAGAGGGTGACCAGCGCTGTCCGGTTGCTGATCATCCGGAGCAGTTCGGTCATGTCGGAAGAGATCCCGTCGGCTGACTTGATCAGCCTGAGTGCATGCCGGTTCCCGAATTGCCTGATCAATCCCTGAAGGATATACAGGTCCGAGGGAAAATTCAGATCATCCGAAATGATCTCCGTTCTCTTCTCCATCAATTGCAGTGCCCCGTATGCCAGCTTATAGAGATTGACCGATGTGGAATCGGAGAGGATCACTTCATCGGGATGGGCTCCGATGATCTGGGCGATCTTTTTTCCCAGACTGGCCGACTGCTGGTACCACCCCTCGTTCCAGCCTCTGATCAGCCTGTCGCCCCACTGTTCCCGGACGACTGTCTCCATGTGCCCGATGGTCTGCAGGGGCAGTCGTCCCAGCGAATTTCCATCCAGGTAGATCAGGGACGGATCCGGGATCACGAAACGGTCCCTGTAGTGTCGCAGGGGATCATTGCCGTCCAGTTCTCTGGCGTAAGCGATTGAAAACGGGTCGTTCATTGGACAGTTGCACGGGGTTTAACAGACAATCATGTCATCATACAAGATAATACATGCAGGCAAAAAAACCGAATAAAAAAACGGAAAGCATCTTACAGCTGGGATGCCGCCTCCCTGTCCATATACCATTCCAGTCTTCCCGACACCGGATTCACAGATGCTGCCGGATACTCCCGGAATCGTCCCTCCTGGAAAATAATTTCCTTCACAATGCCGGCTTTATCCCTGCCCGTGATCAGGAATGTGACCCGCTTTGCGGCATTGATCACATTCCCCGTGATGCTGATGCGTAACTGACCGGATTGGGGATGCTGCGCAACCACACAGGGGCCGGAGGCATTCCACAGGTCGGTCTGACCGGGAAAAAGGGAAGCTGTATGACCATCCTGCCCGATTCCCAGCCAGATCCAGTCAAATACCGGGATACCCTGCTCCTGGGGCAACCGGTCTAAAAGCAGCTGTCCGTACCGGTCCGCCTCCTGTTCGGGTTCATCCTCACCCCTGATCCTGAAAATCTGTGACCGGGGGATACGAAGGGGTTCCAGCATGAGTTCGCTGGCGTTCCCGTAATTGCTGTCAGGATCATCCGGGGGGACACACCGTTCATCACCCCAGCAGAAACAAATATTCGGCCTTTCCACGGAGAGACCGGCAGCACGTATTTTTCTGAAGATGGCCAGCGGTGTGGAGCCACCCGAGAGCGCCAGGTACAGGGGCCTTTCGGTTTCCGCCGCCTCGCCGACAAAGTTCTGTAATTCGCAGATCACTGCTCCGGCGAGGGAATCTGTATCGGGATAGATATAATGGGGATGCTTGCTCATCACAGTGCACAATATTCTCCTTCATCGCTCCTGTTCCTGCAGGGATACCTCCAGGTGAACACATCACCCTCGATCATCTGCTCTGCCGCATCAGGGCCCCATGTCCCGACCGGGTACTCATGAAGCGGAATGGACGGGTCGTTGTCCCAGGCACTGAGGATGGGGTCCACGAATTTCCAGGCGGCTTCCACAGTATCTTTCCGGGAGAAGAGGGTGCTGTCGCCCTGCATGCAATCCAGCAGCAGTCGCTGGTATGCTTCAGGAAGTTTGTTGTCGATGAGGTCCTTATAATGAAAATCCATTTTCACATCCTGTACTTTGAATCCGGCCCCCTGAACCTTCACCCCGAATTGAATCAAAATCCCTTCATCCGGCTGGATCCTGATGACCAGCTGGTTCCCGTTATCCACACCCTGATCCCATTTGCAGAAAAGTGTATGGGGCGTTGGTTTGAAATGGACCACCACCTCGGTGACCCGGGTCGGAAGCCTTTTGCCGGTCCGGATATAAAAGGGGATCCCTCCCCACCGCCAGTTATCAATGTACATTTTCATGGCCACAAACGTCTCCGTCCGGCTGTCCCCGGGCACATCCTGCTCCTCCCGGTATCCTTTAAACGTTTCTCCCTGCACCCGGGAGCCCACATACTGTCCCCTGATCACCTGCCTTTTGATGGCTTTTCCGGTGATGGGGCGAAAGGATTGAAATACCTTCAGGATTTCATTCCTGATGGCATCGGAGCTGATCACGGTGGGAGGTTCCATGGCGATCAGTCCCAGTATCTGCAGCAGATGGTTCTGCAGCATGTCCCTGAGCGCTCCCGCCTGGTCGTAATAACCACCTCTGGTTTCAATGCCGATACGCTCGGAGGAGGTGATCTGGACATGGTGTACATAGTTCCTGTTCCAGAGGGGTTCAAAAATCCCGTTTGAAAACCGGGTGACCAGCAGGTTCTGAACGGTTTCCTTGCCCAGGTAATGATCGATCCGGTAGATCTGGTCTTCATTCAGGCATCGCAGCAGGGTCTCATTCAGATCACGGGCTGACCGGTAATCGGTCCCGAAGGGTTTTTCCAATATAAACCTACGCCAGGATCCGTCCTCCCGGGAGGTGAGGCCCGCATCTGCCAGAAAAGCCGGTATGGATGTGTACAGCTCCGGCGGTGTGGCCAGGTAAAAGATGTGGTTGATCCCTGTCTGCCGGGCAGCGGCGATTTCCGACAACCGGGTTTTCAATATTCCGTAATCTTCCTTCTTCCCCGGATCCATGGACAGATAAAACACGCTGTGCAGGAAGTCCTTTCCCCCCTGGAGATGTCCGGCCAGCATCTCCCTGTAGGAGGCATCCGTATACGGGGTTCTGCCCACGCCCAGCACTGCAAATTGATCCGGTAACAGATCCTGACCGGACAACGCCAGGAGTGCCGGGATCAGCTTCCTCCGGGTAAGATCGCCGGAGCCTCCGAAAATGACCAAAATGTGTTCCTGGGGTTTATACATCATCACGTTGATTTTCCATGTTACCGGAGTTGGATCCTGTAGACATCCGTACGGGCAGTCACGAACAGTTCTTTCCCCCTGGTTCCGAATGCCAGGTTGGAAGGGGCAAGGGGCAGGCCGATGGTGCCCAGATGTTTCCCCGCAGGATCCACCACCAGGATCCCTCCCGGTCCGGTCATGAAAAGATTTCCATTTTTATCCACTTTCATTCCATCGGGTCCCCCGGGAAGCGACGGATCCGGTGCGGTAAAGAAGACCTCCCTTTCCCCGGCACGTCCCTTTTCATCCAGGGTATACCGCATCCAGAACACCTGCCGGTTGTCCCCGTCCCCCAGAGGCTCCGTCTCATAGTTGGCCACATACAGGTACCGCTCATCGGGCGAAAGGGCAATGCCGTTGGGCCACGAAAGCGTGCTGTCCACCAGGGATACCTCGCCGTCTTTCAGCCTGAAAACCCCGTTGAAAGGAATTTCCCTGGACGATCCATGCTGTGTTTCAGGCAGCCCGTAGGGCGGATCCGTGAAATAGATGGTCCCGTCCGACGCCATGCACAGGTCATTGGGGCTGTTCAGCCGCTTCCCGTTGTACCGGTCGGCCCGCAAAAGCAGGCTGTCTTCCGGAGAGGTGATCGTCACACTCCGGGAACCGTGCTCACAGGCGATCAGGTTCCCTGCATCCGTCACAAACAAACCGTTGGCATTCCGGCTCGGATCCCTGTAAACGGAAAATATCCGTCCCTCCCACCGGTATATCCGGTCGGCAGGTATATCGCTGAATATGAGAAAACCACCGGGATGCCACGCAGGGCCTTCCGTAAACTCGAAATCCATACCGATCCTGTCTGCAGATGCATCTTTGGATACCACTGTCCAGAACTGAGCGTCGAGGGCCTGGAAGTTCCCGATATTCAGTGAATCCTTCCTGGAAGAACAACCCGCCAGTGCCAGGCAGGCTGCCAGTAATCCCATGAAGTATCTTCCGTTCATAGAAGCAAGTTATAAAAAATTAAGGAAGCAGGTTCTTCAGATTTTCATCCTCCGCCGGTCTGAAAACGGAACTGTCCGAAGTGATTTTCATTTTCCTGAATCCTGTGATATAAAGATAGGTCAAATAAGCAGCGAAAACGAGCAGGAGCCACTCCTGCTGGACCATCAGGAGGAAATCGTACACGCCGTGCAGCAATATGGGTATCACCAGGGATTTCAGGAGATAGGCACCCCTCAGTTCGGGATACATGCGCGCCAGTCCGAAGTAATAGCCCATGGTGATGCCGAAAAGCGCATGGGCCGGCACTGCAGTGATACCGCGCATAAGGGCGGTCTGGTAGCCTCCTTCCATGACGTACATCACATTTTCCACCCCGGCAAATCCCAGGGAAATGCATACCGCATAGACGATCCCGTCAAATTTTTCATTGAAGCTGGGACTTTTCCAGATCAGGAGGTAAAGGGCCAGGAATTTGATCAGCTCCTCGCTGGTGCCTGCCACCACGAAGGCGTAATACATGGCCTCCCCCACGGGCCCGGCAGGTGGCATGATCCCCGCCAGCAACCGTTCCAGGAAGATAATGGGAATGACGATCAGTCCCCCGAGCAGCACCGCCCTGACCAGGAGCTTTACCGGCTCCCGTTCATATTTGTCCCGCAGGTAGATATAAAAAATGATGATCAGTACCGGTGCCAGCGAGATCAGCAGGATGTTCATCTTTACCAGGCATACGGGGAGTAAAAGCCGCTTCCCCGGTAAGGAGGAAAAAATCCGCCTCCGTGGAAGGGGGATAAGAAATGACCGTTCCCCTGATCCATGTGAATGGTAGCACCGATGGTCATGTTATCCCCGAGCCGGTAAGTGGCGCCCAGGGAAAAATGATCCGGCGGAGCGAATGGCGCAACCGATGCCGGGACAAGCTGTTTGATCCCTGTCCCGTGCAGAATAAGCCTGTCGCTCATCCTGTATGAAGCTGCTGCGAAGAGTGCCAGGCTGGAAAAGACAGGCTGCTTTCCGGATTCCAGTCCGGCCGCCGATTCCCATCCAAAGGTCTGCATGGCCATCACGCCCCCGTGCAGCGACCATCTGTCCGTTACCGGAACGGTCAGCATGGGTGCTGCATGAAGCATCATACCCTGACCGGCCCCCGGGATAAAGGCAAAGCCGGTGCCCAGCGAAAGATTCCAGGTCACCGGGGAAATCCGCCCCCCAAATGCGGTGCCGGTCTCTTCCACAGCGCGCCCCGCTTTCATCTGAATGGTCTTTTCTTCAGCCGACTGTCCGGGGAGAATTCCCGGGATCAGCATCAGGCAAAAGATGCAGAACAATATGCGCATGGTCGATGGCAATGAGATCCTTTACAAAGATAAGAAACTATATGGTTCCCTGCTAGCGGCCGGTCTCCTTCTCCACGAACGCGCCGAATCGTTTGTACTGATCATACAGGGCAGCATACCGTCCGGCCATGTCCGGATCGGGATGGTATTCGGTATCAAAACCTCCACCCATGGCCGCCTGGGCTTCGGGAATGGTTTTGCGGATCCCGGCCACCACAGCCGCAGCCATGGCTGCACCGAGGGCTACTGCCTGTTCGGAACGCGCAACTTTGATGGGCTTGTTCAAAACATCCGCCACCACCTGCATCACGAAGGGCGATTTCCTGGCCACACCGCCCAGGGCAATCACCCCGTCGATGCGCACGCCTTCCTCCACGAACCGGTCCACGATCATTTTGGCCCCATACGCGGTGGCCTCCACCAGCGCCCTGAAGATCCGGGGAGCATCCGAGCCCAGGGTCAGTCCCATAACGGCCCCCTTCAGGTTCTGGTTGGCATCGGGTGTCCTGCGACCGTTCATCCAGTCAAGGGCCAGGACGGAGGTGTCATCGGGACTGAGTTCTGCGGCCGCCCGGCTGAGTTCGGGGATCAGCCTGGATTCAGTTTCGTTCAGGATCCTCTCCCGGGTGGCCCGGTCCACCCCCTCCAGGGAACCGGTCACCTGCTCCAGCGGCCACAAGAGCACCCTGCTGAACCAGGCGTAAATATCACCGAAAGCCGATTGTCCGGCCTCCAGTCCAACCATGCCGGGCACAATGGAGCCGTCCACCTGGCCGGCGATACCCCGGACCAGTTTGTTGCCCAGTTCATCGGGAGGAACGATCATCATATCACAGGTGGAGGTACCCATGACCTTGCTGAGATAATAGGGTTCGATCTCCCCGCCCACGGCTCCCAGGTGGGCATCGAATGCGCCTGCGCCCACACTGACCTTACCCGGCAGACCCAGTTTGTCCGCCCACTCGCTGCACAGTTCCCCCACTTTCACATCACAGGTAAAAGTATCCCTGTAGAGCCGCCCTCTCAATCCACCCAGCAACGGATCCAGCCTCACCAGGAATTCCTCGTCGGGCAATCCCCCGAAACTTTCATGCCACATGGCCTTATGGCCGGCCGCACACCTGCTCCTGATGAGTCTCCCGGGATCGGTATCTCCCACCAGGATGGCAGGGATCCAGTCACAATGCTCCACCCATGAATAAGCTGCATCCCGGACTTCCGGGTCTTCCCGCAGCACATGCAGGATCTTGGCCCAGAACCATTCGGAGCTGTAGATGCCTCCTTCATATTTTGTGAAATCCTCTCCCCCCCAGGTGTGCGCCAGTTCGTTGATCTCACCGGCTTCCCGGACGGCGGTATGGTCTTTCCAGAGGATGAACATGGCGTTGGGGTTTTCCCCGAAAGCTTCGGTCAGTGACAGAGGGATTCCTTTCCGGTTTACGGCAACCGGGGTGGACCCGGTGGTATCCACGGATATTCCCACCACATTTTCCGCCACATCGGACGGACACTGCTTCAGTGCCTCCCGGATGGAAACCTCGAGTCCCTCCAGGTAGTCCAGCGGATGCTGCCGGAACTGGTTTCGGGCAGGGTCACAATATTTTCCCTGTTTCCATCTGGGATAGTGGAACACATGGGTGCCCACCTCTTCTCCGTTCTCTGTATTGACGATCAGCGCTCTCACTGAGTCTGTCCCGTAATCCACTCCTATTGTATAAGTCATAAAGTCGTTAGTCGTTAGTCGTTAGTCAGTTGTCCTGGCCGTAGTAGGCGTCCTTCCCGTGCTTTCTGAGATAGTGTTTATCCAGCAGGTACTGGTCGATGGAGCGGCGGTTGCCCAGCATCTCCGTCCGGAAGGCCATTTTGGCGATCTCCTCGAGCACTACTGCGTGATAGACCGCCTCCTCCCCGTCCTTTCCCCAGGTAAAGGGAGCGTGACCGTGCACCAGCACCCCGGGCATACCCTCATAATCCTTGTCTTTGAAGGTTTCCACGATCACCCGTCCCGTGGCCGCCTCGTAATCCCCCTCCACTTCATCCTTCCTCAGCTGCCTGGTGCAGGGGATCTTGCCGTAAAAATAGTCCGCATGGGTCGTCCCGTACGCCGGCAGATTCCTGCCTGCCTGGGCCCATGAAGTGGCCCACTGGGAATGGGTGTGGACCACCCCTCCGATTTTCTCAAAGTGCCGGTACAGGATCACATGGGTGGGAGCATCCGAAGAGGGCCGCAGGTCCCCCTCGATCTTGTTCCCGTCTGCATCAAGCACCACCATCTGGTCGGTCCGCATCTTTGCATAGGGCACCCCGGAAGGTTTGATCACAATGTGGCCCGAATCCGGATCACGCATGCTCACATTTCCCCATGTGAACAGGACCAGCTGGTGGGTGACCAGCGCCAGGTTGGCCTCCAGCACCTGTTTCTTTAAAGATTCATGCATCAGATTGGGTTTCATGTTACCGGATCCCCTGTGCCAGATGGTAATAGAGATCATTCCACCTGAGCTCCTTCTTGAAGGACGCGATTGTGGTATCCCTGTCGATCAGCAGGTATTCGATCCCTGCCATCTCGGAGAAGTCTTCCAGGTGTTCTTTGGTCACAGCCAGGCTGAACCCGGTGTGGTGAGCTCCGCCTGCAAGAATCCATGCGCCGGCTGCAACCTCCAGGTCCGGATAGGGCTCCCAGACCACCCTGGCCACCGGCAGCTTTGGCAGGGGTGCATCGGCGGGGACCACATCGCAAGGATTCACAAGCATGCGGAACCGGTTGCCCATATCCATCAGTGAGGCATTGATCCCCGGCCCCGTTGTCACGTCGAACACCAGCCTTGCGGGATCCGCTTTTCCCCCGATCCCCAGCGGGTGCACCTCCAGGTTGGGTTTCCCCGCTGCAATGGAGGGACAGATCTCCAGCATATGTGCGCCCAGCACCTTCATTCCACCGGGATGGAGGTGGTAGGTGTAATCCTCCATGAAAGAGGTGCCTCCCTCCAGCCCGGCGGACATCACCTTCATGGCCCTTACCAGCGCAGCGGTCTTCCAGTCCCCTTCGGCTCCGAATCCGTAGCCGTCCGCCATCAGCCGCTGAACCGCCAGGCCCGGCAGCTGGACCAGTCCGTGCAGGTCCTCGAACGTTGTGGTAAAAGCCATGAAATCGCCGGCCTCCAGGAAATTGCGCATGCCCTTCTCGATCCGGGCGGCTTCCCGGATGGACTGGTGAATCTGGCTTCCCTGTGTGGCCGCGGCCGGAAACCGGTAACTTTCGGCATACAGGTCCACCAGGGTGTCGATCTCCGCATCGGTCACGGCACGAACCTCTTCCACCAGGTCCCCCACCCCGTATCCGGATACCGAATACCCGAACCGGATCTGGGCGGATACCTTGTTACCTTCGGTCACAGCCACTTCCCGCATATTATCCCCGAAGCGTGCCACTTTTCCACCCTGCCAGTCATGCCACGCACATGCCGCCCGCAGCCAGGTGCCGAGCTTCTTTTGCACATCCGGAGCGGACCAGTGCCCCACGATCACTTTCCGGTCGATCCGCATACGGGACCCGATAAAACCGAACTCCCGGCCTCCGTGGGCGGACTGGTTCAGGTTCATGAAATCCATATCGATGGAATCCCACGGAATGTCCCGGTTAAACTGGGTGTGAAGATGCACGAACGGTTTTGACAGGGATTTCAGGCCGGCGATCCACATCTTCGCCGGGGAAAACGTATGCATCCACGTAATCAGGCCGACGCATTGCTCCGCATTGTCCGCCTCCCTGCAGATGGTGCGGATCGCTTCGGGGGAAGTCAGCACCGGCTTGAACACGATCCTGACAGGCACCCCGGCACACTTGTCCAGTGCCCTGGCGATCTCCCGGGAATCACTGTCCACCTGCTTCAATACCTCTTCGCCGTACAAATGCTGGCTGCCGGTAATAAACCAGGCTTCCAGCTGCTTCAGATTCATCTTCATCATAGTCTTCAATTTATGTGTTTTTATCGACATATCAAATGGCAAATCCGGTCCCCGCCTCCACCAGACGCTGGTATTTTCTCCTGTCAAACCTGTAGAGGTAGGCGCCCTTCCTGGATTGGGTCATGTCTTTTTTCTCCAGCTTGATGAGTACATCCATGGAAAGGAGCTTTTTCCTGAAATTCCGCTTATCGAGACTGGACCCGAATATGGCTTCGTAGAGGGACTGGATCTGCGGGAGGGTGAATTCCCTGGGCAGCAGTTCGAACCCGATGGGCTGTGAAGCGGCCCTTCTTCTCAGTCTCCTGAGCCCCTTCTCCACCATGTCGTTGTGGTCCATGATGAGTCCGGGAAGCTCATGCAGGTTGACCCAGGTGGCCCCGTAACGCTGGGAATAGCTGGCCGAATACCTGTGTGCCGGGATCAGCGCATAATAGGCTACCGAGATGACCCTGCCCGCAGGATCGCGGTCAATCTCCCCGTAGGTCTGCAGCTCTTCCATATAAATGTGCTCCAGTCCGGTCAGCTCCTTCAGGATCCGGTTGGCCGCATCCGTCAGGCTCTCATCCGCTTTCAGGAACCCGCCGAAAAGGGACCAGTGCCCCATGAAGGGTTCAAACCTCCGCTTATGGATCAGCAGCTTCAATTCCCCCCTGTCAAATCCAAATATGATGCAATCCAGCGCCACATGGAACCTGGGGTGCTGCGCATAATACTGTATCTCCGGATCCATCCGCAGAGGCTTTCGGGATTACCAGAAATAAATGTAAAATGCAATGATCACAGACAGGATGATGACCGAGTTGATCACATCCCATTTGTTCCAGCTGGCCCTGGTGATGGCCTTCTGCTCAGCCGTGGCCGAGCCGAAGTAGAGTCCCTCGATCTTCGTGGCATCCACAGCCTTCGTAAATGTACTGACGATCAGCATCAGGAGGATCACGAAAATGAAGAGCGCGATCTCATAATGGAGCCAGTTGGGGGCCACCACGACCCGGTACAACAGTCCATCTCCCACCGTATCACCGTAATACACGTTCAGTCCCAGCCGGAGCATTCCCAGGGTGAAGCCCACCACAAGACCGGTGAATCCGGCTGTTGGGGTGGTCCGTTTGGAAATAACCCCGAGGAGAAAGACCGCAGCTATTCCCGGTGCCAGCAATGACTGGACATCCTGGAGGTATTCATAAAGCACTTTGCCCAGTCCCCGCATCACCGGGATCCACAAAATGCCCAGGATGACGATGACCACCGTGGCGATCCTGCCTACCGTCACATAATGCCGCTCTGTGGCCCCCGGTCTGAACCGCTGGTAGAAGTCCACCGTGAACAGCATGGAAGACGAGTTGAAGAGGGAGGCCAGGGAGCTCATCAATGCGGCCAGGATCCCTCCCACCACAATTCCTGTAAAACCCCTGGGAAGCAAATCCTTCACAAGTGTCGAGAATGCGGCATCATTGGTTTCAAAATCCATCATCCCCTGCTGTTTGAGGGCAAATGCGATCATTCCCGGGATCAGGAAGAAAAATACAGGTGTGAGTTTCAGGTAAGCCCCGAAGATGGTCCCCCGCCTGGCCTGTTTCTGGTTACGCCCCGAAAGGACCCGCTGGACGATGAACTGGTCGGTGCACCAGTACCAGAACCCGATGATCGCGGATCCCAGGATCACCCCGGTCCATGGATATTTGGGATCGTGGCGCGATCGTATCAGATCAGCCATGCTGTCGGTGGAAGACCTGTATATCACCTCCCCCGCATCGTTCAGGTAGGTCGCATCGGTCGACCGGACGATCTCCATCAAATTGCCCCATCCCCCCAGCTGGACCAGACCGATCACCAGAATGGCAATGGAGCCGGCCAGCAGGATCGGGGTCTGCAGCACGGAGGTATACAGCACCGCCTTCATCCCTCCGAAAACCGTATACAGTCCCGTGAGCAGCACCAGCCCGATGGCGCTGATCCAGAAGAAATCCACTTCGTAACCGAATATCCGGATGAATTCAATGTTAAAAACATCCTTGAAAACCACTCCGCCGGCATAGACCGTCACCGCCACCTTGGTCAGCACATAACTCACCAGGGAGATGATGGACAGAAAGGAACGGGATTTGGAATTATAGCGCCTTTCCAGAAACTCGGGCATGGTGAACACGCCGCTCCGCGCATAGAAGGGCACGAACACCCAGCCCAGCAGCAGGATCATCCAGCCATGCATTTCCCAGTGGGCGTAAGCCATTCCACTCTCTGCCCCGGTTCCGGCGAGTCCGACCAGGTGTTCTGAACCAATGTTGGAGGCGAAAATGGATGCGCCGATCGCAATCCAGGTCGCATCCCGGCCTGCGAGAAAGTAGTCAGAGGTATCCTTGTCCTTTTGCCTTAAAACCCAGACAATGATACCGATGAGTGCCAGGACGAATAATCCCAGCACAATCCAGTCAAGTGTTGCCATGGTGAAAGAGTTAGAAAGTTATATGAGTTAGTAGAGTGCGGATCGTGTACTGCCATTGCGGTCATTGAATGATATCCTTTTCACCAATTTAAGTGTAATATTAACGCTTAAAACACAGATGGTCAACAGGCCTGGCTTATTTAGACCCTTTTTAAATAATATTGACGTGCGGCTGACTTTTGTTTCCCTGCTATTCCGCTCCCGGTAATTTTGTCCGATTCAATTTAGTTTATACATTTAAGCGGATTTTTCCATCACATCACTCACCAAATCTGTATCGTATGCAAACCACATTCGCGCTGGGCACCATAGACTGGGTGATCATCCTGATCTACTTTGTCTTTGTGCTTGGCATCGGCTGGGCATTGAGAAAGTACATGAAAAATGCCACAGCATTTCTTGAAGCCGGCAGGTCTCTGCCCGCCTGGGTCACCGGTCTGGCTTTTATTTCCGCAAACCTGGGAGCGCTTGAAGTGATCGGGATGGCCGCTTCGGGAGCCAAGTACGGGATGATGACCGTCCATTTTTACTGGATCGGGGCCATTCCGGCGATGATCTTTCTGGCCATCTTCATGATGCCCTTCTACTACGGGTCCAAGGCAAGATCGGTCCCGGAATACCTGAAGCTGAGGTTCGATGAAAAAACAAGGGGATTCAATGCCTTTGCCTTTGCCATCATGACCGTCTTTTCTTCCGGGATTTCCATGTACGCCCTGGCCCTGCTGGCAGAAGTGATCCTCCCGCTGAACATCGACTGGAACATCCTGGGCATCCCGGTCGGCGAATTCGATTTCTACCTGCTGATCTCAGCCATCATTGTGCTGGTATATATGGTACTCGGCGGTCTCACCTCGGCCATCTACAACGAGGTACTCCAGTTCTTTCTCATCGTGATCGGATTTCTGCCCCTGGTGATCATCGGCCTGGTGGATCTCGGGGGATGGGAGGGACTCAAGTCGCAGTTACCTGAAAATATGATCCATACCTGGAAAGTAACCGGCAGCACGGAAGCCAATCCCATGGGTGTGGAATGGTTCGGCGTGATCATGGGGCTCGGGTTCGTACTCTCGTTCGGGTACTGGTGCACCAATTTCCTGGTGGTGCAGCGGGCCATGGCCGCGGGATCCATGAGTGCCGCCCGCAAGACGCCGCTGGTGGGGGCCCTTCCCAAAATGTTCCTCCCCTTCCTGGTGATCATCCCGGGAATGATCGCCATCGCGCTGACCAACATGGGTGAACTGACCCTTCCCCTGAAAGAGGGTACCATGAACACGGATTACGACAAGGTGATCCCGGTCCTCCTGATGACCTATATGCCTGTGGGAGTATTGGGACTGGGCCTCACCGCGCTGATGGCTTCCTTCATGTCTGGCATGGCGGGGAACGTATCCGCCTTCAACACGGTATTCACCTATGATATTTACCAGAATTACCTCGTCCCCGACAAGCCGGACCTGCACTACCTGAAAGTGGGACGGTGGACCACCGTGTTCGGGGTTCTGATCAGTATCCTGACCGCCTACGTGGCCAGATCGTTCAACAACGTGATGGACTTCCTTCAGTTGATCTTTGCCTTCATCAATGCACCGCTCTTTGCAGCTTTCCTCCTGGGCATGTTCTGGAAACGGACCACCGGTCACGGTGCTTTCTGGGGACTGATCGGGGGGACTGTGGCTGCTGCATTGCACCACGGGCTGACCCTGCCCGCAAACGCCTCACCGGGCGTGAAAGGAGGGTACATCGGTATCGTGCACAACTATCCCAGTGAAATGGCGCAGAACTTCTGGACCGCGATCTTCGCCTTTTCCGTCGGACTGGTCATTACGCTGGTGATCACCATGCTGACCAGAAAAATCAAGACCGATGACCAGCTGCGGGGACTGGTTTACTCACTGACCCCGAAGGTGGTGGATGATTCAAAGCACTGGTACCAGCGGCCCGGATTCATGGCGGTGGTTGTGGGAATCATCGCGCTGGCGCTTAGTATCATATTCTGGTAATACATACTATCCTGTTCCGGCCGAACAGCTGTACAAACAAGATAAAAACAAAACAACGAAACAATGGGCTTAGATATAAAAATACCGATCGGACTCATGTTCAGTATCCTGGGGATCATTCTCACCATCCTTGGGATTGTCACACACGGGGATCCGGAGATATACGAGAAATCCCTGGGGCACAACATCAACCTCTGGTCGGGAGCATTCATGATAGCCTTTGGCGCTTTTATGCTGCTTACGTCCACACTTGTCAGGAAGAAGAAGCTGGGGGATCAGTTATAGTCTCCGTTTCCATCCTGCGGAAATGACCATGATGGCGCCGGAAAGTACCGTAAGCGCGCCAATGATGCTGAGGATGGAAAATGCTTCGGGTGCAATCCATGCCACCTCTATCCTGGAAAGGATCGCCATGGCGACGAAGGTGATGACCGGGTTGAGGGTAATGATCACGCTTACCCGGGTCGCCTCGGTATATTTGATGGCCAGTCCCAGTGAACCATAGGCCAGCACCGTGTTGAGTCCCAGAAAGCACAACAGGGCCCAGCTCCATCCCGGCATTTCCGTTAATCTGGAGAACTGTGCGAAGGGTGCCAGCATCAGGGCACAGAATCCGTAAATGAAAAGGTTGAGCTGGTTGGGCGGATACCTGGTTACCAGTCCTTTTTGCAGGGTGGCAAAGACAGCCCATGAGATCCCGCCTCCGAGCACCAGAAACATCCCCAGGGTGAAGGGCTCATCCGCACCTGCAAGCTCCCCGATCTGCTCGGAATAAAACAGGATGATCCCGGAAATAACCAGGATGAAACCGGTAATGTGTTTCCAGTTCACCTGCTCCCTGAAGATGAGTATGCCTGAAAGGGCGAAACCGACGGGTCCGGCCTGGATGAAAACCTGGGAACTGGAGGGGGACACATACCGGATCCCGGATATGAATCCCAGGTAGTTACACCCGAGGCAGACAGCTGCCAGGAACAGCAGGACCGGGGGCTTCCGGAAAATCCGGAAATCATGCCGGCGAAAGATGAGGGTCCACAGGGAAAGGATCGTAAAAGCCGTGAAGAACCGGAACCAGACCACCGTGACGGGTGAGAGGTCTGCCACAGCCACCTTCAGGGCAATGGCCAGAAATCCCCACAACATGGCCGCGAAGATGGCATAGAGCAGTCCTTTTCGGTTGTCAATGCCCATGGATACAGGTCATACTTGAATGAGCTGGCCCGGCGAGGGGACGAGGAATTCGGACCGGATCCCAGCTGCCCTCGCTGTCCGGTTTGCCCATGCGCTTAATTCCCCCGCCGTCAGGATGGGTTCGCGGTAATATTTCAGATCTTCCGCTCCGCTGTAATGGACCAGGACCACTTTGCGGGGAGTTATTTTCCTGATAAGCTCCAGGATGGTGAAGGGTTGTTTCGCGGGGTCAAACGCTTGCAGGAAGGTGCCGAAGTAGGAACGGACGGCTCTGCCGGCGTTTTCGGGCTGATGGATCCCCGCCAGGTCCACGGGGGACAGCCACCGGAGATATTGATCCAGGTATTCCCCGCGGGCCATGGGATCCCCGGGCTTCCCCGAAAAGCTCCAGTGATTGGCTCCGGGGTAAGGGAAACGGTTGTTGGTGTCCACCACCATCAGATCCGTATTTTTCAGGTTCTTATAATCGGAAGGTCGGAGCAGGGGCGTGATCAGGTCACCCGTGAAAAGCAGGCGGTGATCTGCTGACTCGAACAGCAGCATGGAAGCTCCCTGTGCACTCATGCCATGATATACCGGGTAAGCGGTAAGGGTGAAACTATCATCATTCCCCACGGTCCGCGAAATTCCTGGTTCCAGTTCCCTGAGTTCGGTCAGGCCCGCCAGTTGCGGGTAGGAGCTCACAAGGAACCGGAATACGGGCAGTGTGGCATGGATGGGATAGGCTGCGGTGTCCCCGTATTTTTTCCGGAAACTCTGTACCACCCAGTCCACCCCCAGGGTATGGTCCATGTGCCCGTGGGTCAGGCAGATGGTATCGGGGATCCGGTTCATTCCCGTGATCAGGCTCTGGATGGTTCCGTGTCCCGCATCAATGAGGATATCCGTGATAACGCTCCCCGATCGGGAAGCCAGCAGGGAAAAGGAGGCATTTGCCAGATCCCGCGGATCTGTCCGGTCATAAAAGGGATGCGTCTCCCCCAGCAGCACAGGCCATGCATTTCCCCGGCCATGCACGATGATCTGAACCGATCTTTCCATCTACCAGCTTATATCCATTTCTTCAAGCAGGTAACCCGCACCTGCGAACTTGTCCATGATGAACAGTACATACCGGATATCGACAGCTATATTGCGACAAAGTGCAGGATCGTAATACACATCGCTCATGGTCCCTTCCCAGTTCCGGTCGAAATTGATCCCGATCAGGCGGCCGCAGGCGTCCAGCACGGGACTTCCCGAATTCCCGCCGGAGGTGTGGTTGCTGGCAATGAAACATACCGGCATGGTCCCGTTCACCCCGTAGCGCCCGAAATCTCCTGTTTCGTAAAGCGAAATCAGCTTCTGCGGCACCCTGTAATCCTCCGTTCCTTCCCTGGATTTTTCCATGACTCCGGAAAGGGTGGTGGAATACTGGTACCGGATCCCGTCCCATGGTTCATAACCTTCCACTTTCCCGTGGGTCACCCGCATGGTAAAATTGGCGTCTGGATAGAGCCTGCGGTCGCCGGACATCTCCAGAAGCGCCGCCATGTATTTCCCGTATAAATGCTGCAGTTGTTGTTGCAGCTTTCCGTAAACCGGTTCGATCCGGGTGGCGTACAGTTCGCTGAACTGGTCCAGGCAAACCGCCAGGGGATCCTGATCGATCATCCTGCGGGCGCGTTCCTGGTTTTTGGCGTACCGGTCCAGGAGCTTCAAAACCTCATCCCGGTCACTGAACATAGATTTCCGGTAGGCTTCCGCGGCAAACCGGGCATAGTCGCCCCGGTACTTCCCCCGGATCTCTGAAAAAAAACTGGGCTGCAGATCCCGGTCCATGCCTTCCCCGTACGCCTCCATCATGGCGGCAAAGATATCCCGGTCCACCGGCATGTGAAAATCCTTGTAAAAACGGTCCACCCGTGACCGGATCATTGCCGTATCCAATCCCTGGTCCATCATGCTCCTGATCTCCGAAATCTGCCTGAACAGTTCCACCGGCATGATGGCCTCACTCCTGAATACTACCGCCATGCTGTACCTTGCCATATCCCTGTATACCCGGGCAAAATCAGGAAGCAGCCTGTCATACTTCATGGTCCGTTCACCGTCGGCCTCCACCCACCGTGCAAACTGCGTCTCAAAATCTTTCTTCATTCCGGTCACATCCATCCGTTCCAGGCCCAGGATCGTCCCCTGCCATTTCTTCCAGGCATTGGTCACCCCGCTGTGCTTGCTGGTATACTGGATCCTCACCCTGTCGGATTCCTTCATGTACTTTTCCATGATCTCCATCCTTGCGGTCCTGAGCCTGATCCTGGCCGGAAGCTCATCCTCCACCATGATCCGGACTCCTTCGGAGTAAAGGTACTGTGTCGTGGATCCCGGGTAGCCCATGACCATGGTAAAATCACCCTGCTGCACACCCCCTGCATAGATCTCGAGATGATTGCGTGGGGTATAGGGGACATTCGCCGGATCATAGGGGATGGGCCTGTTCTTCTGATCCGCATACACCCGGAACAATGAAAAATCGCCTGTATGCCTGGGCCAAACCCAGTTATCCGTATCTCCCCCGAAATTACCGATGGAAACGGGAGGCGCCCCGACAAGCCTTACGTCCCTGAAAGTCTCATATACAAACAGGTAATAAGCATTTCCCTGATAGAACGGCCTGACTACCGCATCATAGTGATTGTCCGCCGTAGCCTCCTCGACGAGCCTGCTGATGTTCCGGTCCCTGAGACGTTGCTGCTCCTCCGGGTCCTGTCCCCCGTCAACCCCCCGGCTGACCGCTTCCGTCACCTCTTCCATGTACCTCAGGTAGGTCGCCGTGAGTCCCTCGCACGGAAGTTCCTCCTCCCGGCTCATGGCCCAGAATCCGTCGGTGAGGTAATCTTGCTCCACCGAACTGTGGGACTGGATAGCCCCCTCTCCGCAGTGGTGATTGGTAAGGAGCAGTCCGCTGCCGGATATCATCTCCCCGGTACAGCCCCCGTCGAAAATTACAATGGCATCCTTCAGGCATTCCTGGTTGATGCTGTAAATATCCTCAGCATCCAGCATCAGTCCTGCTGCCTGCAGTTGTTCAATTTTATAACGTTCCAGCAGCATGGGGATCCACATTCCCTCATCCGCCTTCATCACCATGGATCCCGATAGCAGGATCCCCAGCATCAGTCCCCGCACACCCGGTATGATCAGTTTGACACACATTTTTCTTCTCGTTTCGGAAATTCTCATATTTTCAGGTATGTATCATTTTTTTTAATTCTGTGTAGACGCGCTGGACGGGGAGACCGATCACGTTGAAATAACTGCCGCGGATACGCTCCACTCCAATCAATCCGATCCACTCCTGGATCCCGTACCCGCCTGCCTTGTCAAAAGGGCTGCACCGATTCACATAGGTTTCTATATCCTGCAAAGTCAGATTTGCAAAGGTCACATCGGTAGCCACAACAAATGTTTTTTTTTTGCCCGGGGATCTCAGGCATACACCGGTATATACCTGGTGGGTATATCCGGCAAGGCTGCGGATCATCTCAACGGCTTCCTCATGTCCGGCGGGCTTACCCAGTTCTTTCCCCCGGTGCCATACCACGGTGTCTGCCGTAAGCAGGATTTCCCGGTCCCCCAGCGGTGTTTGGTATGCGGTTGCCTTTTGTTCCGCCAGGAACGCGGCAATGGCTCTTCCTTTCAGGTGTGACGGGTAATGTTCATGCACATGACCCGCTTCCACCACCCTGAAGGGGATCCCCAGCTCCCTCAGCAATCCGGCCCGCCTGGGAGAACCGGAAGCCAGCAGTATTTCATATGACAACAGATCCTGTTTCATCAACCGTACCTGAACCGGATCAGGTAAAATACCACCACCGAATAGAGAACTCCTGACAGCATGATCCACTTGATCATCATGCTTGCCCGGTGAAAATCCTTCTTGTTTTTTGCCAGCAGGACCAGTACCATGAGGACCAGCAGGGGAATCAGGAGGAATAGCGTGAAATAGACCAGCGACACAGTATCATGCTGCGGCACGGAGAAGAAAATATATTTCACAAGCAGGTAAAGAAGCAAACAGAAGGTGAACAGGATGAGTCCCGCCACCAGTACTTTGGTCCAGAGGATACCCAGTACGATGGGCAGGGTTTTCATGCCGTAGGCCATATCCCCCTCAAAGTCCTCGGTATCCTTCAGTATCTCACGGATCAGGGTGGTGAGGAACGCGAAGAAACTGAATCCTCCCACCCAGGCAACGATATAATCAAAATTGCTTTCGTACCGGAGCATAACCGGCCCGTAGGCGCGGTTCAGCAGCGGGATCTCGAACAGCACCACCATCAGGGGGACAAGTCCCGTGAGAATGGCCACGGACAGATTGCCCAGCAGGAACTGTCGCTTATAATTGGTGGAGTAGAACCAGAGCAAACCGGCAGCAAGAAAAAAGACCAGGGAAAGGGAAGGCAGTCCGATATAAAAACTGAGGTAAATGCCGAGTCCCACCCCGATGATGTTGCACATGGCGTGCAGGGTCATGGCCATCCTTCTTTCGATCCGGATGCCTACCACCACGCGTGCCGGTTTGTTGATCAGATCGGTACGGGTGTCAAAATAATCATTGATGATATAACCGGCCGCTGCAATGAAAATGGTGGAAAGGACAAGCAGCGCAAAGTGAAAATCACCCAGCTGGAGGGTGAATGAATCGGAAGGGAGAAGGGGATCCATGATCAGATACCGCATGGCATACTGGGTGACCGCGATAATAACCAGGTTCGGGAACCTGATCAGTCTGAATATGGACCAAAAATGTTTTACCACCTGTTCAATTAAGGTTTACCAGTGTAATGGCTCTCCGTCCATCCAGCGTCCGTGAAGACGGAGCACCTGTTCGATCACATCCCGCGCGCATCCCATACCCCCGGCCAGCGGAGAAATATAGTGTGCAACCGCTTTGATCTCCTCCACTGCATCGGAGGGACAGCATGCCACACCCGCCTTTTTCATCACCTCGTAGTCGGGAAGGTCATCGCCCATATACAGCACATCGCCCGGCTCAAAACCGTAGGTTTGCAGAAAGTTCTCAAAATCAACCATTTTATCGGAGGACCCCAGGTACACATCCGAAAGGCCCAGCCTTTTGAACCGCAGGCCGACCGATTCCGAACGTCCTCCTGTGATGATGGCAACCGGATAACCCCTCCTTGAAGCATGCTGGATGGCATATCCGTCCTTCGTGTTCATGGTCCGCATCAGATCCCCGTCCGGCTGAAGAAGAACACGGGGACTGCTGAGTACCCCGTCCACGTCAAAAATAAATGCTTTTATATGCTGTAGTCCCTCCTTAAAATTCGTCATACGGCTGCATCGTGACTTGATCTGTTTATTCCTTTTTCTCCCTGGGATTTCCCCTGATATCCCGGCTTATAAATGTATATAATTTCTCCCATTCGGGATACACTTTGAGCATCTCCAGATGCCGGTCCATGGTCTGCCGGTCGTTCCTGGTTGCGGGACCCGTCTGGGCCTCGGCTGCTTTCATGCGGGAAAGCTTTTGAAAGGTCTCATTCAGGATGGGGGTGATCAGTTGCCGATCAATTCCTTGATCTTCAAGAATTTGCTGGGCGATATGGACCATATGGTTGGTGAAGTTGTTGGCAAATACCCCTGCCAGATGGACCGCCAGGCGGGAGGGGGTATCCATCAGGTAGACCGAAGCGGAGACCGAGCCGGCCAGCTGCCGGATCATTCCGGTCACTTCCCCCGAGCAACCCTCCACCAGGAAAGGTGTATCGGAAAGAGAAGGTGCATGATCGCGGCTGAATGTCTGGAGGGGATAGAGCACTCCGTACCGTTCATGGTCCGACAGTACGTCCAGGGGAAGCGCACCCGCACAGTGCAGCCAGATCCCCCGGTATCCTGCAAACTGGCGGCTGACTTCAGGCACCACCGTGTCGGGGACGCAGAGCAGGTAGTAACCGGCCTCCCGGGGAACCTCCTTGATTGACCCGGTACCCATTGTCCCCATCCTGTCGGCCAGTCTCTCTGCCGAATTTTCGGATCTTGAATAGATGCAGGTTACCTCGTACCCTGATTTCTGAAAATTCAGGGCCAGGTGGGTGGCCACACTCCCGGCACCCAGGAAGACGATATTTTGTTTCAGAAACAGTATCTGTTCTCTTCGATCAGGCGATCCGCTATTCTTCTTCTGGCCGCTTTCACATTGACTGCCGGCACCGTGGTAAAGTGTCTGATCCCTTTCTCCAGCAGTTCACGCACCTCTCCGTCGGCAAATGAATATGTGGCGTCCAGGGCATATTTTCCGATCCTGCCCGCAGCATCATACACGATCACATCCACCATGTCCCTGTACACCCCGAGTTCCTCCTCATTTTTGAATGAAACCAGCTTTTTCAGCCGCAGCACCACCGACTCGGCCGCATAGAGCTGGATGATGCAATCGGAAATCCAGGTCAGTATCTCCTGTTCGTGGACCAGCAACCGGGTGAACTTGTCCGATGCCGCCTTGAGCACCATCAGGGTGATCTTCTTAAAGCCCGAAATGATCTGCTCCTTCTCTTCGAAATAATCCATGGGACCCGCTTTCCCTGGCTGAAGGGCCTTCACCTCGGCGAATGCTTTTTCAGCCTCCTCCATGACCGGGAGGATCTTCCTTGCACCTTTCTTCAGGATATTGTCCACCAGCAACAACCGGTTAATCTCGTTGGTCCCTTCAAAGATCCGGTTGATCCGGGAGTCGCGGTAGCCCCTGTCCACCGGCATCTCCGTTGAGAAACCCATTCCCCCGTAGATCTGGACCGCCTCATCCACCACATAATCGAGCGCTTCTGACCCGAACACCTTCATGGCAGCGGCCTCTGCCGCAAAGTGATTGAAAGCCTCCATGGTATCCCTGCCCTTATCTTCCCCATGCTCCACATAATATGCAATGGCCTGATCCAGCGACTGACTGGCCCGGTAGACGGAACTTTCCGTGGCAAAGGTACGGATCACCTGCTCCGCCAGTTTATACTTGATGGCACCGAACTGAGAGATCAGGCAGTTGAACTGTTTCCTTTCATTGGCATACGTGACCGACTGGTTGATGGTGTTCTTGGCATAGCCGATCACATTGGCACCCAGCTTGATCCTTCCCATATGGAGGATGTTCAGAGCGATCCTGAAACCCTCACCCCGTTTACCCAGCATGTTCTCCACCGGAACCCTGCAGTCATTGAAGAAGATCTGCCTGGTGGAAGATCCTTTGATGCCCATCTTCTTTTCCTCCGGGCCGAAAGTAATGCCCGGGTATTCCCGTTCCACAATAAACGCGCTGAGCACCCGGTCGCCATCGATCTTCGCAAAAACGGTGAACACATCCGCGAATCCTCCGTTGGTAATCCACATCTTGGTCCCGTTCAGGAGATAATGTGTTCCGTCCTCTGAAGGCACTGCACTGGTGGTTCCCGAATTGGCATCCGACCCGGCACCCGGCTCCGTGAGGCAATATGCACCGATCAGCTCCCCGGTGGCGAGGCGGGGGACATATTTCTGCCGCTGTTCCTCATTCCCGTAATAGAGTATGGGAAGGGTCCCGATCCCTGTATGACAGGAGTAGGCGACCGCATAGGAATAACCGGCACCCAGGACCTCGCTGGCATACATGGCGGTGAGAAAGGATTGACCGAATCCATCATACTCTTCGGGGACGGTAATACCGAACAGCCCCAGCTCGCCCGATTTGGTCAGCAGTTCCCTCATCAGGCCTTCTTCATGCGCATCGAGCCGGTCCAGCACAGGGAACACTTCTGTCTCCAGAAAGTCCCGGCAGGTCTCCCCGATCATTTTCTGCTCTTCATCCAGTTCTTCCGGAATGAACACATCCGCCGGGTCAGTTTCCCTGACCAAAAATTCTCCACCGGTGATCAGTCTTTTGTTTTCCATAGAAAAAGTAGCTATACTTATTTAACTCCTAACCTCTAACCTCTAACTTCTAACTTTAATCCCATTTCCACCAGTTCGGCCACATCATAATTCTTCACTTCCTCTTCGCTGTTGTTATATTTTAAGCCATCGGTGATCATTACCATGCAATAGGGGCATGCGGTACAGATGATATCCGCCCCTGTGTCCAGGGCCTCCCCTGTACGCTCCATAAACACTTCCCGGTCCCCCTTTTCCGCCTCCTTGAACATCTGGCCTCCCCCCGCACCGCAGCAAAGCGCCGCACTCATGTTCCGCTTCATTTCCACACGGGTGGCTGACAGGGCATCAATCACCTGTCTGGGCTCCCTGTAAACACTGTTGGCCCTGCCCAGATAACAGGGATCATGAAATGTGATCCGCCTGCCGGCAAGCGCTCCGTCCCGGAGCTGTAAGTTCCCGGCCATGATCTGGGCGTGCAGGAATTGCGTATGGTGGATCACCTCGTAATCTCCACCCAGGTCCGGATACTCATTCTTAAATGTATTGAAGGCATGCGGATCACAGGTAAGGATCTTCCTGACCCCGTACGTCCGGAAAAGCTCAATGTTCATCAGGGCCTGCATCTGGAAGAGCATTTCATTCCCAGCCCTCCGAGCCACATCCCCGCTGGAGGATTCTTCGGTTCCCAGCACAGCAAAGGAAATTCCCAGGTGCCGGAGGATCTTCACAAATGCCCGGGAAACAAGCCTGTAGCGGTCATCGAAAGCACCGGCGCTTCCCACCCAGAAAAGGTATTCGGGTCGCTCCCCCCTTGCGAAGAGCTCCGATAGCAGGGGAACCTGCATATTCTTGGCCCACAGCATCCTGTCCTCCCGGGAAAATTGCCAGGGGGCCCCGTTGTTCTCAATGTTTGAAAACACGGTATTGAGTTCAGCAGGGGCGGCTGACTCTTCCATTACCAGGTAACGCCTCATTCCGAGGATCAGGGCGGGTTGGTTGATGTTCACAGGGCATTCCATGGCACAGGCATTGCAGAATGTACAGGCCCAGAGTTCCTCTCCGGTCACATAATCCCGGACCAGGGATTTTTGATCTGAATAATCCCTGCCTTTTCGGATGATGCCGGGGCCCTTTTCCCTCATCCTGGCCCTTACATCCATCACGACCTTTCTGGGTGATAACTTCTTTCCTGTGATATTCGCAGGGCACACCGAGGTGCACCGGCCACATTCGGTGCAGGCAAGAGAATCCAGGTAGCTTTTCCAGCTTACATCTTCGATATCCAGGATGCCGAAACGCTCCGGGACTTCCTCTTCCTTTTTTTCCTCCACGGAGGGCGCTGCAAATGCCTGTTCGGGATCCATCATGATCTTCACCTCACGGGTGATCTGCTCCATGGTATCCAGCTTTCCCAGGGGTTCCAGGCGACTGAGAAACACATTGGGTACCGACATGAACACATGGAAGTGTTTGGAATAGGGCAGGTAATTGGCAAACACGAAGATGAGCAGGATGTGCGCCCACCAGTTCACCTGGTACAACACTTCGCTGCTGTGCCTGCCGGTTCCGATCCAGCCGGCCAGCACCCGGCTCACCGGGTAGACTCCCTCCACCTGCTGACCGGCCTCCAGGGTACTGTGCAGGTAGTATATATTCATGCCCAGCAGGGATACCATCAACAGGAGGATCAGGGTGAGCGAAACATTGGCATCCAGGTGGGATACCGGCTTCATCTCAACACCCGAGAATCTTTTCACGTGAAGAAAAAGCCTGCGGAACAGGAACACCGCGATGGCAATGATGATGACAGGGGCAAATATATCCCCGGAAGCCATGATAACATCATAGGCCACTCCCAGGCCGGAAAACACTTTCTCTTTACCAGTGATCCCGTCTGCCACCATCTCAATGCTGCCGATGAGTATCACACAAAAACCCCAGAATACAAGGGCATGCAGAAGTCCGATGACCGGTCTGCGGAATATCTTGGTCTGTCCGAAGGCCACCCGTAACATCACTCCGATACGGCGTCCTGTCTGATCCACCCTGTAGTCCTGCCGGGTGATGCGAAAAAACCGGATCAGTTTCCGTGTGGTCCAGGCAAAGACCAGCAGGGTGAGGAACAGTACGGCCAGGAAAATATATTGTTTGATCATGCCTTTCGGATTCTGCGCCTATTTGTCCCTGGCAATTCTGATCTCGGCGGTAAGCTCCGGGATCACTTTCAGGGCATCCCCGATGATCCCGTAATCAGCTGCTTCAAAAATAGGAGCATCCTTGTCTGTATTCACTGCCACGATACATTTGGATGAACTCACTCCGGCCAGATGCTGGATGGCTCCGGATATGCCGAAAGCCATATACAGGTTGGGGGCAATGATCTTCCCGGTCTGACCGGTATGTTCTTCATGGGGCCTCCATCCTTCGTCCGACACCGGCCTTGAACAGGCCAGTGCGGCACCAAGACTCTCCGCCAGTTCTTCAAGCGGGCCCCAGTTGTCGGGAGATCGCATACCCCTTCCCCCGGAAACCACAATCTCGGCATCTGTGAGCAGGATCCTGCCTTCCTGTTTCTTCACACTCCTGATCTCCGTGGCAGCCGAGGACAGATCCACCCCGGGATCAAAGGATTCGATGATAGCTTCGCCACCGGTTTCTTTCACTTCAAAGGTATTCTGGGGAAGGGTCAGGATCACGGTGGATGAAAGGACCCTGATCTTTCCAAAGGCTTTGCCACTGAAAACTTTTCTTTCCACGATGAAGGGATCAACCGATTCGGGCAGTGCGGTCACACCGGCTGCCAGTCCGGCTTTCAGCCTGACAGATAACCTGGGGGCAAGGGCTTTCCCGGAGTTGTTGTGGGCCATCACCAGCACTTTCGAGCCGGTCTGCTCCACTGCTCCGGCAATGATCCGGGTGAAGAGCTGGTTATCCAGGCCACCGGACTGGTCCCCATCCACGGACAGTACCCGGGAAGCTCCGTACGCACCCAGTTTGGAAAGTTCATCATGCTCCACCCTGCCAATGCTCAGGGCAGTCACACCGCCTCCGGTTTTCTCAGCCACTGCGGCTGCATAGGAGACCAGTTCGAGGGAAAGTTTCTTGAATTTCCCGTCCCAGTTTTCTGTATATACCAGTATGGACATGGTGAAAGAGTTAGTGGAGTTAGTGGAGTTAGTGGAGTTAGTGGAGTTAGTGGAGTTAGTGGAGTTAGGTATTGTCAGAGGACTTTTGCTTCATTCTGCAACAGGTTCACAAGTTCCCTGACATTGTCTGCAGCGATCATTTTACAGGGCGGTTTGGGATCAGGCAGCCTGAACTCCCGGTAAGCAGTGAGCGGTTCCGCTTCCGTGGCAGGCACCACCTGGAGCGGTTTCTTCCTTGCCATCATGATGCCCCGCATGGCAGCGATCCTCGGTTCCCTGGCGATTCCCTTCTGCACGATTCCTACAAATGGCAACGGGACAGAAAGCTCCTCCTTTCCTCCGTCGATATCCCTGGTTATCAGCACCTTTCCATCCTCGGTACGAATAGAGGAGATGGCTGAAACGGAAGGGATCTGCAACATCTCCGAGACCATGCCTCCCACCGATGAACCATTGTAATCGCTGGACTCAATCCCGCAGAGGATCATGTCATCGTCCCTGTTTCCGGCTACCGAGGCGATCTGCGCTGCAATAAAATAAGCATCATCCGATACGCAATCCACCCGGATGGCATCATCGGCCCCGATGGCCAGGGCTTTTCGCAGGGTGGGTTCTGCAGCGGCTGACCCCGCTGTCAGCACTGTCACGTGTGAAACAGGACTGGAGGCATCTTCCTTCATCTCCACGGCCCTGGTCAGGGCCAGCTCATCCCAGGGATTGATAATCCACTGCACGCCTTCCAGATCAATACGGGTGGCGTCGTTCGAAAATCTGACCCTGGTGGTGGTGTCCGGAACATTGCTGATACACACGAGTATTTTCATGGGAACATTATTTTACAATCAGACAAATATAAAAGAATTCTAAAAGTACGCCACAATTTTCAGGTTATCTAAATCCATTCAACGAAGCTTTCCCCCGAAAACACTCTTCAGGCAGCGATGACCGCATCTGCTTCAGGCTGTTGTTCCCGGAGGGATCACGGACCGCAGGGATATAAAAAAAAGGCTACCCCCGGTGGAATAGCCTTTGCTTCATTTCGTTGTCACGATGATTCTTACGCCTGGCCCGTGGGTCCGCCGAAGTTCATGGGAATGACCGTTCCGCCGGCGGGCTCAATGTGCTTGATGGGCCCGTGCGACTTCTCATACTTCTGGATATTGTCCGTAAGTGCATTCAGAAGGCGCTTGGCGTGCTCCGGGGTGAGGATCACCCTGGATTTCACCTCCGCTTTCGGGATCCCCGGCATCACCCTGACAAAATCGAGCACAAATTCGGATGATGAATGGGTGATGATCGCCAGATTGGAGTAAGTGCCCTGAGCCACATCCTCCTTGAGCTCAATATTGATCTGATTTTTCCTGGACTTTTTCTCTTCTTCCATGATATGTTGCGGTTTAGTCCTTTGCTGATTCGGTTACTTCTTCTGCTTCAGTGGTTTCTTCTGCATGTCCGGAAGTGAGCCGTTCGAATTCCTCACGGGAACCGACCACCAGGTTGTTGTAAATCCTGGCCCCTGTACCGGCCGGGATCTGGTGACCCACGATCACATTTTCCTTCAGTCCTTCCAGTTCATCCAACTTTCCGAAAATGGCCGCTTCGTTGAGCACTTTGGTGGTTTCCTGGAAGGAGGCTGCTGAAATGAAACTGTTGGTCTGCAATGCTGCCTTTGTGATTCCCTGGAGCACCTGCGAAGAAGTGGCCGGGACTGCATCCCGTGCTTCGACCAGTTTCAGGTCCTTCCGCTTGAGGATGGAATTGTCATCCCTCAGCTTGCGCGCGGTAATGATCTGTCCCGCTTTGTAATCCTGGGCATCACCCGGATCAACCACCACTTTTTTGCCATAGATCCAGTCATTTTCGTCCATGAATTCCCACTTATCCACCACCTGTTTCTCGAGGAATTTGGTATCGCCCGGATCGACGATCTCCACCTTGCGCATCATCTGGCGTACAATGATCTCGAAATGTTTGTCATTGATCTTCACGCCCTGCATCCTGTAAACCTCCTGCACTTCGTTCACGATGTACTCCTGGACCTTGGTGGGCCCTTTGATGGCAAGGATATCCGCAGGGGTAATGGCACCGTCGGACAGGGGGATCCCAGCCCTGACATAGTCGTTCTCCTGCACCAGGATCTGCTTGGACAACGGAACGAGGTATTTCTTCACCTCTCCGGCCTTGGAGGTAATAATGATCTCCCGGTTCCCGCGTTTGATTTTCCCGAACTCAACCTCTCCGTCGATCTCTGAAACAACCGCCGGATTGGAAGGATTCCTGGCCTCGAACAACTCGGTGACCCTTGGCAGTCCGCCTGTGATGTCACCCGATTTGCCCACAGCCCTGGGGATTTTGACCAGGATCTCACCGGCGCTCACCTTATCGCCTTCGGAGACTGCAATATGCGCTCCTACGGGCAGGTTGTAATTTTTCACCAGTTCACCCTTGTCGTCCATGATCTTGATCAGCGGATTCTTGGTACGGTCCCTGGTCTCCACGATCACTTTCTCCTTGAACCCGGTCTGTTCATCGGATTCCTCCCGGAAAGTGATCCCTTCGATCACATTCTCAAAACTCACCTTTCCGGGGACTTCACTAATGATCAAAGCATTATACGGATCCCATTCACAAATCAAATCTCCCTTCCTGACCTGGGCTCCATTTGTCACATAGAGTTTTGAACCATAGGGAATGGTATGGGTGGTCAGCGCAATACCCGTATTGGTATCCACTACCCGAAGTTCAGCCAGCCGTCCGATCACAATGTCAACCTGCTTAGCTGTATCTGGATCTTTCACAGGCACCATGCGCAGTTCCTCTATCTCGGCCACACCGTCATATTTGGAGATGACACTGGATTCGGAAGTGATGTTGGAGGCCGTACCTCCCACGTGGAATGTCCTGAGGGTAAGCTGTGTTCCTGGTTCTCCGATGGACTGGGCCGCTATGACACCCACCGCTTCTCCCATCTGAACCATTTTTCCGGTGGCAAGGTTCCTGCCGTAGCATTTTGCACAGACGCCCTTCTTCGATTCGCAGGTGAGCACAGAACGGATCTCCACCTGTTCAATGGGAGAATCTTCGATGACCCTGGCAATGTCTTCCGTGATCTCTTCACCTGACTCGATGACAAGTTCCCCGGTCAGCGGATGGTATACATCATGGACGGTGGTCCGTCCCAGCACCCTTTCGTAGAGCGTCTCCACCACTTCCTCATTCTTCTTGATGGCCGAGGCGACCAGACCTCGCAGTGTACCACAGTCGGGTTCCTGGATGATCACATCCTGTGAAACATCCACCAGCCGGCGTGTAAGGTAGCCCGCATCGGCTGTCTTTAATGCCGTATCGGCCAGACCCTTGCGGGCACCGTGGGTGGAGATGAAGTACTCGAGGACCGAAAGGCCTTCCTTAAAATTGGAAAGGATAGGGTTCTCGATAATCTCCGATCCGGAGGAACCGGATTTCTGGGGTTTGGCCATCAGCCCGCGCATGCCCGAAAGCTGGCGTATCTGCTCCTTGGAGCCCCTTGCCCCTGAATCCAGCATCATGTAAACCGGGTTGAATCCCTGTTTATCGGAACTCAGCTGCTTCATGAGGGTCTGCGTAAGCCGGGCATTGGTGTGGGTCCACACGTCAATGATCTGGTTATACCTTTCGTTGTTGGTGATCACACCCATGTTGTAACTGGCGACCACTTCATCCACCTGGGCATACCCATCGATAACAAATGTCTCTTTCTCGGCGGGGATGATCACATCGTCCAGGTTGAACGAAAGACCTCCCTTGAAAGCCATTCCGTATCCCAGGCTCTTGATATCATCCAGGAATTTGGCTGTCTTGGCCGTCCCTGTAACCTTGAGCACCCTGCCGATGATATCCCGGAGTGACTTCTTGGTCAGGATTTCATTGATGAACCCGATCTCCTCCGGCACCGTTTCGTTGAAGATGACCCTGCCCACGGTGGTCTCGATAAGTTCTGTCTCCCCGTTATTGCCACCCAGTTTGGGTATCCGTACTTTTATGATGGCATGCAGGTCCACTTTCCTCTCGTTGTAGGCGATGGTAACCTCTTCGGGAGAATAGAACAACATCCCTTCACCTTTTACCGGATCATCCGGCAGACTCTGCTTGGCCTTGGTAATGTAATAGAGACCCAGAACCATGTCCTGCGAGGGCACGGTGATGGGAGCCCCGTTGGCCGGGTTGAGAATATTGTGTGAAGCGAGCATGAGTATCTGTGCCTCCAGAATGGCCGCATTGCCAAGCGGGAGGTGCACCGCCATCTGGTCCCCGTCGAAGTCAGCGTTAAACGCAGTACAAACCAGGGGATGCAGCTGGATCGCCTTTCCCTCGATCAGCTTGGGCTGGAATGCCTGGATCCCCAACCTGTGGAGGGTCGGTGCACGGTTAAGCAGCACCGGGTGTCCCTTGAGCACATTCTCCAGAATATCCCAGACCACCGGGTCCTTGCGGTCGACGATCTTCTTGGCTGATTTCACCGTCTTCACAATTCCCCGTTCAATCAGCTTCCGGATAATAAATGGTTTATAAAGTTCAGCCGCCATGTCTTTCGGGAGACCGCACTCATGGAGCTGCAGTTCCGGGCCCACCACGATCACCGAACGGGCCGAATAATCCACCCTTTTACCCAGCAGGTTCTGACGGAACCGCCCCTGTTTCCCTTTCAGGCTGTCAGATAGCGACTTGAGCGGACGGTTGGCATCTGTTTTCACCGCATTGGCCTTCCGTGAATTGTCGAACAACGAATCCACCGCCTCCTGCAGCATCCTTTTCTCGTTGCGCAGGATCACTTCCGGGGCTTTGATCTCGATCAGCCGCTTCAGCCGGTTATTCCGGATGATCACCCTCCGGTACAGGTCATTCAGATCCGAGGTGGCAAATCGTCCCCCGTCCAGCGGGACCAGGGGCCTCAGTTCCGGCGGGATCACCGGGACCACCTTCACGATCATCCATTCGGGCCGGTTGATCCCTTTGGATACCCTGAAAGCTTCCACCACCTGCAAACGCTTCAATGCCTCATTTTTCCGCTGCTGGGAAGTCTCCGTGCCGGCCTTGTGCCTGAGCGAGTAGGAAAGTTCGTCAAGATTGAGCCTTGAAAGCAACATGTGCAGTCCTTCTGCACCCATGCCCGCGATGAACTTATCGGGATGGTCATCTTCCAGCAGCTGGTTCTCCTTGGGAAGACTGGCCAGAATATCCAGGTACTCGTCCTCTGTGAGGAAATCGAGGTATTTTACCCCGTCAGCTTCCTTCACACCCGGGTTGATCACCACATACCGCTCATAGTAGATGATCGAATCGAGCTTCTTGGTAGGCAGTCCCAGCAGGTACCCGATCTTGTTGGGCAGGGAACGGAAATACCAGATATGGGCTACGGGAACCACCAGTGAAATATGTCCCATTCGTTCCCGGCGCACCTTCTTCTCGGTCACTTCCACACCACACCGGTCACACACGATCCCTTTGTAACGGATCCGTTTGTATTTTCCGCAGTGGCACTCGTAATCCTTCACCGGTCCGAAGATCCGCTCACAAAACAGGCCGTCCCGTTCCGGTTTGTAGGTACGGTAATTGATCGTTTCCGGTTTGAGGACTTCACCGCTGGACCGTTCCAGTATCTCTTCCGGAGAAGCCAGGCCAATGGAAATTTTTGTAAAGCCGCTTTTAACTTTGGTGTCTTTCCTGAATGACATATATGAAATTATTAATTGTTACCAATAACGCTAATATCATGGGCCTCCGGGCCCTGTGAGCAGGATCAGACCAGGTTCATACTCAGTCCCAGTCCCCGCAATTCATGCAGCAGCACATTCAGTGACTCCGGAATGCCGGGAGTCGGCATGGGCTCGCCCTTCACAATGGCTTCATATGCTTTGGCTCTTCCTATCACATCATCCGATTTCACGGTGAGGATCTCCTGGAGAATGTTGGCAGCACCGAAAGCTTCCAGTGCCCAGACCTCCATTTCTCCGAACCTTTGTCCCCCGAACTGTGCTTTCCCGCCCAGGGGCTGCTGTGTGATCAGTGAATAGGGACCGATGGATCTGGCGTGCATCTTGTCTTCAACCATATGGCCGAGCTTCAGCATGTAGATCACACCCACGGTGGCAGGCTGGTCAAAACGTTCTCCGGTTCCGCCATCAAAAAGGTAGGTCTTTCCGTACATGGGAAGACCGGCCTTAGCGGTCAGGTCATTGATCTGATCGATCTTGGCACCATCAAAAATGGGTGTGGCGAATTTCATTCCAAGCTTGCTGCCGGCCCATCCAAGCACCGTTTCATAGATCTGTCCCAGGTTCATTCTTGATGGCACGCCCAGCGGGTTGAGTACAATGTCCACGGGTGTCCCGTCCTCCAGGAAAGGCATGTCCTCCTGGCGTACGATTTTGGCCACGATCCCCTTGTTCCCGTGACGTCCTGCCATTTTATCTCCCACGGTGATCTTCCGCTTCTTGGCCACATACACCTTGGCAAGCTGGATGATCCCGGAGGGGAGTTCATCTCCGCTGGTGATGCTGTGCTTCTTTCGCTTGTAAAGACCGTCGATCTCCTTGAACTTGATGTTGTAATTATGAAGCAGGTCCCTGATCAGGTCATTCTTATGCTTATCGGTAGTCCACTTGGTCGGGTTCACATTGGCAAAATCCAGCTCCTGCAGCTGCTTCAGTGTGAATTTGGTTCCTTTCGGGATGACATCCACATTGAGGAAATCCTTCACCCCCTGTGATGTTTTCCCGTTAACCAGTTCGAAGAGCTTCTCCAGGAGCATGCCTCTGAGTTCTGTCACATTCCTGCTGTATTCTTCTTCGATCTTTTCCAGGATATGTTTGGTGGCCGGCCTAGATTTCCGCTCCTTCATGGTCCTTGAAAAGAGTTTTTTGTCTATGATCACACCGTACAGAGAAGGACCCGCCTTCAGGGAAGCATCTTTCACATCCCCTGCCTTGTCGCCGAAAATGGCCCGCAACAGTTTTTCCTCGGGTGAGGGATCCGATTCACCTTTCGGAGTGATCTTCCCGATGAGGATATCCCCCGGGTTCACTTCGGCTCCGATCCGGATCAATCCGTTTTCGTCCAGGTTCTTGGTGGCTTCCTCGCTGACGTTGGGTATGTCCGATGTCAGCTCTTCCAGTCCCCGCTTGGTATCCCGCACCTCCAGCAGATACTCGTCCACATGAATGGAAGTGAATGTATCTTCCCGCACAAGGCTCTCCGAAACCACGATGGCATCCTCAAAATTATAGCCCTTCCAGGGCATGAAGGCCACCATCAGGTTCCTGCCCAGTGCAAGCTCCCCCTGCTGGGTGGCGTACCCCTGCGTCAGGATATCCCCTTTCTTCACCTTTTGCCCTTTCCGCACGATGGGGGTCAGGTTGATGCAGGTATTCTGGTTGGTCTTTCTGAATTTGGGAAGTTTGTAGCGCTTCACGTCATCGTCAAACCGCACGAATTTCTCTTCGTCGCTGCGTTCATAGCGCACCACAATATCGTTGGCATCCACAAATTCAACCACACCATCCCCTTCAGCCCTGATCTGCAGTCTCGAATCACGGACCACATTCTGTTCGATCCCGGTTCCCACGATGGGAGCCTCGGGATAGATCAGGGGCACTGCCTGTCGCATCATATTGGATCCCATCAACGCCCTGTTGGCATCATCATGTTCCAGGAACGGGATCAGTGAAGCGGCAATGGAAGCAATCTGGTTGGGGGCCACATCCATCAGCACAACCTCATCTTTTTCAGCCAGGGGATAATCGGCTTCATACCTCGCTTTTACCCTGGGATTTACAAAAGTCCCGTCTTCATTCAACGGAGCATTTGCCTGCGCGATCATTTTCTGCTCTTCCTCCTCGGCGCTCAGGTAAACAACGCCTTTGTTGGAAAGATCCACCTTTCCCTGTTCCGTCTTCCTGTACGGGGTCTCAATGAATCCCAGGTCACTGATCCGCGCGTATACGCAGAGGGAAGAGATCAGTCCGATATTCGGGCCTTCCGGTGTTTCAATGGGACATAGCCTGCCGTAGTGTGTATAGTGCACATCACGCACCTCGAAACCGGCCCGCTCCCGCGACAAACCTCCGGGTCCCAGGGCCGACATCCGCCTTTTGTGGGTCATTTCCGCGAGCGGGTTGGTCTGGTCCATGAATTGTGAGAGCTGGTTGGTTCCGAAAAATGAATTGATTACCGACGACAGCGTCTTAGAGTTGATCAGGTCGGTTGGCGTGAATACTTCATTGTCACGCACATTCATCCTTTCCCGGATGGTCCTGGCCATCCGTGCAAGTCCCACGCTGAACTGGTTCATCAGCTGTTCTCCCACGGTACGCACCCTTCTGTTGCTCAGGTGATCGATATCATCCACATCGGTCTTTGAATTGATCAGCTCGATGAGGTACTTGATGATCTGAATGATATCCTCCCGGGTCAGCACCCTGTTCTCCATGTCTGTATTAAGCCCCAGCTTCCTGTTCAACCTGTACCGGCCCACCTCGCCCAGGTCATATCTTTTATCAGAAAAGAATAGTTTGTCTATGACGTCCCTGGCAGTGGGTTCATCCGGCGGCTCGGCATTCCTGAGCTGCCTGTAAATATGCATGACCGCTTCTTTCTCCGAGTTGCAGGGATCTTTCTGAAGGGTGTTGTAGATGATGGCAAAATCGGAAATGTTTGCCGTATCCTTATGCAAAAGGATGGTTTTGGCCCCAGAATCGATGATCTCATCGACGTGTTCATTCTCGAGGACGGTTTCCCTGTCAATGATCACCTCGTTCCTCTCGATGGAGACCACCTCTCCGGTGTCCTCATCCACGAAATCTTCGATCCAGCTCTTCAAAACCCTTGCGGCCAGCTTACGGCCCACCAGTTTTTTGAGTGCGGTCCTGGATACCTTGATCTCATCCGCAAGGTCGAAAATCTCCAGGATATCTTTATCGCTCTCATATCCGATGGCCCGTAACAATGTGGTTACCGGCAGCTTTTTCTTCCGGTCGATGTAGGCATACATCACATTGTTGATGTCCGTGGCAAACTCAATCCAGGATCCCTTGAAAGGAATGATCCTGGCGGAATACAACTTGGTCCCGTTTGCGTGCACGCTCTGACCGAAGAATACTCCGGGAGAGCGGTGCAACTGTGAAACCACCACCCTTTCCGCACCGTTGATGATAAATACGCCCCGCTCGGTCATGTAAGGCACCGTTCCCAGGTATACATCCTGGATGACCGTGTCAAAATCCTCATGTTCGGGATCCGTGCAATAGAGTTTCAGTTTGGCCTTCAGGGGAACACTGAATGTGAGTCCCCGCTCGATACACTCATCTATGGAATATCTGGGCGGATCGATGGTATAGTCAAGGAACTCCAGGACAAAGTTGTTCCGGGTATCCGTAATGGGGAAATTCTCCTGGAAAACCTGGTACAGGCCTTCATTCTTCCTGTTCTCAGGGGTGGTTTCCAGTTGAAAGAAATCTTGAAATGATTTTAACTGAACTTCCAGAAAATCGGGATAATCAAGTTGATTTCTTATGGAAGCAAAACTGATTCTGTTCTGATTTTTGTCTGGCATTGAGATCGCGTTTTAACCCAGGATTAAAGCTTGATAATAAAACTACAAAAAGGCTTAGAATCCCGGCAGACCGGGAAACTAAACCTGTAAACGGAGTTTGCGATTGCCCTATTTAAGCTCAACTTCTGCTCCAGCTTCTTCTAATTGTGCTTTTAAAGATTCGGCATCCTCCTTACTCACTCCTTCTTTGATGGGAGCGGGTGCGGAGTCCACAACAGCTTTCGCTTCCTTGAGGCCCAGTCCGGTGAGCTCTTTGACAAGCTTCACGATCTGCAGTTTGGCGCCACCCGGAGCTTTCAGGATCACATCGAATTCACTCTTTTCCACAACCTGACTGCCTTCAGCTCCTCCTACAGCAGGTCCGGCCACTGCCACAGCTGCGGCAGCGGGCTCGATTCCATGCTCTTCTTTCAGAATATCGAGTAGTTCGTTCACTTCTTTCACTGTCAATTCGACCAGTTGATCAGCAAGTTTTTTAATATCTGCCATTTCTATTGAATTTTTTTTGTGATTAATTCGTTTTTTCAGATAATGTTTTCAGAGCACCGGCCAGTCTCGACCCACTCGATGCAAGTGCACTTACCAGATTTCTGGCGGGTGACTGCAACAGGGTGATGAGATCGCCCAGCAACTCTTCCTTTGATTTGATCCTGGAGAGTAAATCCAGCTGATCATCTCCGATATAAATGGATTCCTCCACAAATGCGGCCTTCAGGAGCGGCCTCTCACCGGTTTTCCTGAACTCCTTGATCAGTTTGGCGGGCACATTGCCCGTTTCACAGAACATGATGGATGTGGAATTTTTCAGTATATCATAGAGACCATCAAAATCGCCGTTGGATTTCTCCATTGCTTTTCTGAGTAATGTGTTCTTGACAACCAGCAGGCTGATTTCCTTTTCAAAGCATTTTCTTCTGAGAAAGGATGTTTCTTCTGCATTCAGCTCGGAAATATCTGTCAGATAAAAATGCCTGCTCTCGTTCAGCCGGTTTGCCAGGTTGTCAATGATCACATCTTTTTCTTCTCTTCTCATGTTAGAGCTTTTGTGATTATTCTTTTTCCATAGCTTTGGGATCTATCCTGATTCCGGGACTCATGGTACTGGACAGGTAGACACTCTTTATGTAGGTTCCTTTGGCTGCAGCCGGTTTCAGCTTGATAATGGTCTGAATGAATTCACGTGCATTATCAGCTATTTTGTCTGCAGTAAAAGACACCTTCCCGATAGAGGTGTGAATGATCCCGTACTTGTCCACCTTGAAATCGATCTTCCCCATCTTCACCTCCCTCACCGCTTTTCCGATATCCATGGTTACCGTACCGCTTTTAGGATTGGGCATCAGGCCCCGGGGACCCAGAACACGTCCGAGCTTACCGATCTTTGCCATGACCGGAGGCATGGTGATGATCACATCGATATCGGTCCAGCCTTTTTCGATCTTCTCAATATAATCGTCCAGTCCCACATAATCGGCTCCCGCTTCCTTGGCTTCCTCTTCCTTATCCGGGGTACACAATACGAGCACCCGCGTCTCCTTACCAGTTCCATGGGGTAAAGTCACAACACCGCGAACCATCTGGTTGGCTTTCCTGGGATCGACTCCCAGTCGGACATCGAGGTCCACGGATGCATCGAATTTGGAATTGGTGATCTCTTTCACCAGGCCGGAAGCCTCCCCCAGGGTATATTGCTTTTCCCTGTCTAACTTCTCCAAAGCTAACTTCCTGTTTTTAGTAAGTCTACTCATCTTTCAAAACCATATTAATTGTTAGACGGAAAATCACCCTTTACAGTGATTCCCATACTCCTGGCAGTACCGGCAACCATCTTCATGGCAGACTCCACGGTAAAAGCATTCAGGTCGGGCATCTTGGTCTCAGCGATCTTGCGCACCTGTTCCCAGGTTACGCTTGCTACCTTCAACCGGTTGGATTCGGCCGATCCTTTTTTGTTCCTCGTTATTTCGAGGAGCTGCACCGCCACCGGAGGTGTCTTCACGATAAAATCGAACGACTTATCGGAATACACGGTAATGATCACTGGCAACAGTTTCCCGGCCTGGTCCTGGGTTTTGCCATTGAATTGTTTGCAAAACTCCATGATATTCACACCCTTGGCACCAAGTGCAGGCCCTACGGGAGGAGAGGGATTGGCCGCCCCACCCCGGATCTGCAGTTTAATCAAGCCTTCAACTTCTTTTGCCATTTTGATAATTGTTTATATACTAACCATTTACAATACTCATTGACAAGCATACAGGAAGCATTCTAGGGATGTATTCATTGCCGGGAGATTGTAATTCTTTTATATTTTCAGTTTATATCTTTCTTTTCAGCCTTCCTTCTCCACCTGCATGAAACTCAATTCCAGCGGGGTTTTTCTGCCAAAGATCTTCACCATCACTTTCAGTTTCTTCTTTTCGTGGTTCACCTCTTCAATAACTCCGGTGAAACTGTTGAAGGGTCCGTCGATGACCTTCACGGATTCGCCCACGAAAAATGGAACGGTGATCTCCTCATCACTGGCTGTCAGTTCATCCACCTTCCCCAGGATCCTGTTCACCTCGGAAGGACGCAGCGGGGTCGGCGCCTGGTCCCCTTCGGAACCCAGGAAACCGATGATATTGGGTACGTTTCTAAGAATATGCGGAATTTCTCCAGTCAACGCAGCCTCCACAAGCACATAACCCGGAAAATAGTTCCGCTCTTTGCTGATCTTCTTCCCGTTCCGGATCTGGTATACCTTCTCGGTGGGGATCAGCACCTGGGATATGTAATCCTGCAGGTTCAACCTGCTTATTTCGCTTTCAATATACTCTTTGGCCTTCTTCTCTTTGCCCCCGATCGCCCTGAGCACATACCACTTCTTTTCCAGCTCGCTCATGAATTAAACTAATTTGTATATGCCTTCCAGGATCTTCTGAAATGAAATGTCCATTGCGAAGACAATCAAAGCAAATATCAGTGACGCAATCATCACCACAAGTGCACTGTTCTGCAACTCCTTCCACGTGGGCCAGGTTACTTTGTGCACCAGTTCATTATAGGATTCCTTCAGATAGTGAATGATTCTTCTCATCGCTGTTTAAATGTGCACGGGAGGAGCGACTCGAACGCCCGACACCTGGTTTTGGAGACCAGTGCTCTACCAACTGAGCTACACCCGTATTAAATAGAGAAGCCGGGTTCATAAAAAACGATCCCGCGCTCTCTATCTATTGATTCAGTGATTCTTATTCAACGATATCAATCACCTGTCCGGCTCCGACGGTCCGGCCACCTTCACGGATTGCGAAACGCAGTCCCTTGTTAATGGCCACCGGATAGATCAGCGTTACGGTAATTTCCACGTCATCTCCAGGCATGACCATTTCAGTTCCCTCGGGAAGCATGATCTCACCTGTTACGTCCAGTGTCCTCAGGTAGAACTGGGGACGGTAGTTGTTGTGGAAAGGAGTGTGCCGTCCGCCTTCTTCCTTTTTCAGCACATAGACCTGTGCCTTGAATTTGGTGTGAGGCGTAATCGACCCGGGCTTGGCGATAACCATTCCCCGCTTGATCTCCTTCTTATCCACACCGCGCAGCAAAAGGCCCACGTTGTCACCCGCTTCTCCCGTGTCCAGGATCTTCCGGAACATTTCCACGCCGGTCACCACCGTCTTCTTTCCTTCTGCACCCAGTCCGATCAGATTCACCTCGTCTCCCGTGTTCACAACACCGGTTTCAATCCTGCCGGTTGCCACAGTCCCGCGGCCTGTGATGGAAAATACATCCTCCACCGGCATCAGGAAAGGTTTCTCTTTTTCACGGGGCGGAATGGGAATATATTCATCGACCGCAGTCATCAGTTCCGTAATCTTCTCCACCCATTTGGCTTCCCCGTTCAGGGCACCCAGTGCCGAACCGCTGATGACAGGAACATTCGCACCGTCAAACTCATAGAAATCGAGCAATTCACGGATCTCCATTTCTACCAGCTCCAGCAATTCGGGATCATCAACCATATCGACTTTATTCAGGAAAACAACGATCTTCGGAACGTTCACCTGGCGTGCCAGAAGAATGTGCTCCCTGGTTTGTGGCATAGGACCATCAGTTCCTGCAACCACAAGGATCGCTCCGTCCATCTGTGCGGCACCTGTAACCATGTTCTTCACGTAGTCGGCGTGACCGGGACAGTCCACATGTGCATAGTGACGTGTGACTGTCTGGTATTCCACGTGAGCGGTATTTATGGTAATTCCCCGCTCCTTCTCCTCGGGTGCATTATCGATGGAATCAAAATCCCTGTAACTGGCAAGACCCTGCTCTGCAAGGACTTTAGTGATTGCAGCGGTCAATGTGGTCTTTCCGTGGTCCACGTGACCAATGGTACCGATATTGACATGCGGTTTGGACCTATCAAATTTTTCCTTTGCCATAATGTAATTTAATTAATTTGAACCTTATTGTTTTCTATTCATTCAATTTTCAGAGCCAATGACGGGAATTGAACCCGTGACCTCTTCCTTACCAAGGAAGCGCTCTACCCCTGAGCTACATCGGCAACCTCAAGAATTGAGCGGGAAACGAGGCTCGAACTCGCGACCCCAACCTTGGAAGGGTTGTGCTCTACCAACTGAGCTATTCCCGCATAGGTGGGGAGAGAAGGATTCGAACCTCCGAAGTCGTGCGACAGCAGATTTACAGTCTGCCCCAGTTGGCCACTTTGGTATCTCCCCATGACCCACATTGCAATGCTTGTGTATGCCGGGTAAGATCAGAGCCGATGGAGGGATTCGAACCCACGACCTGCTGATTACAAATCAGCTGCTCTGACCAACTGAGCTACATCGGCATACAAAGAACGTCTATGAAAATATACCCTCCAAAATCGGTTCGCAAATGTATGAATATTTTGATTATAAGCCAAAAAAAAAGTTTCTTTTTTCCAGGGGCAAAAAAAAAGCTGCCGAAGCAGCCTTTTCGGTGGTTTGAAGGGTTTCTACTTTTTCCTGATTTTCCCCTTTCTTTTTACCAGTTGTTTCTTAAGAGCATCCACGGAAAGATCGGTAGCTTCCTCGAAAGTCTTGCATTGTTTTTTGGCAAATACCGTCTGACCCTTAACATCCAATTTGATCTCCACCAATTTATTCTCCCTGTCCGCCGAATCCTTGTCAAGCCTGAGGAAAACCTCAGCACCGAGGATATCATCATAGACGGTGGGCAGTTTCTTGATTTTGGTGTCAATAAAATCCTTCAGCTTCTTGTCCGCGTCAAACTTGATTGAATGCATCTTAATATTCATTTGGCACCTCCTTCTTTTTAAGCCCTGGGATGGGCCTGGTTATAAATAGATTTCAGCTTCTTAAAAGTGTTGTGGGTGTATACCTGTGTGGCTGAAAGGTTTGCATGACCCAGCAATTCTTTGATCGCATTCAGGTCAGCTCCCCTGTTCAGCATGTGGGTGGCAAAGGTATGCCTCAGCACGTGGGGACTCTTCTTTTCCAGCGTGGTGACCAGCGCGAGGTATTTCCGGACGATCCTGTAAATCATGTTTTCATAGGCCGCCTCCCCCTTTTCAGTGACAAAAAGGTGCGCCTGCCCGGGATCAGTCACCTCCCTGCGAAGTTCCAGGTACCGGTTAATCTGCTGCACCAGTTCGGGATTCAGTGGAATGAGGCGCTCCCTGGACCGCTTCCCTTTCACTTTCAATATCATCCCTTCCGGGTCCACGGCTCCGGTATGCAAACCCAGCAGTTCGCTCCTTCGCATGCCTGTCTGATAGAGAAGATCGATGATCAACCTGTTCCTGATCCCCTTAAAATCCTCACCGAATGAATAATCTTCCAGCAACTGATTGATGTTTCCCTCATCAACAAATGAAGGGACCCGCTTGTTCAGTTTTGGTTTCAGGATCCGGTCCATCGGATTGGATGCAAGCGCACCCATCCTGATCAGGTATTTGCAGTAGGTCCGGAGTGTGGTAAGCTTCCGGTGGACTGTTCTGGGTGAGTTGCCTCCGTCCATGCGTGAAACAATCCAGGCGCGAATGACTTTCGGATGCAATTCCATATGGTCCGAACCCTGACGGGTACAGAAGTCACGGAATTGATTTAAATCGTTCTTGTAAGCCTGGATGGTATGTGCAGAATACCTTCTCTCAGCCTGCAGGTATACTAGAAAATCATCTATCCCGGTCATAGGCAGCACTTACGGTTCTGCCAAATCCCTGGTTATATTAATCCTCCTCCTGCTGGAGCTGCTGTATATAGATGGCTTTCAGCTTTTGCTGACGCTTCACAACCGACGGCTTCGTGAAAGCCTGGCGGTTCCGCAGTTCTTTCACAACGCCGGTCTTTTCAAACTTCCGCTTGAATTTCTTTAAAGCCCGCTCTATGTTCTCACCCTCTTTAATGGGAATAACGATCATGTGGATCCTTCTTTAATTCGAGCCGCAAATTTAGAAATTCATGTTCTATTTTTCAAAAAAACAAACCAATTTTTTTTATTGGCGGAAAATAACAGCAGTTGAAATTTTATATGATTAATATTCAAGGATTTAGACAAACCATTCATCTACTCCTTAAATATATGAAAAAAAACATCGCAAGGCAACGGATCGGACAAGATTTGACTAACGGTCAAAATCCATATAGGGAATTATCCTGGTCAGGGTTGAATCACTGAGCAGGTGATTCTCCCTGATCTCCCCAACCGATCCGATCCTTCCGTTGAAATCCCTGTAACGCACCAGCGCCTGCACATCCGCGTAATCCAGGTAAGGATGTCGCAGCAAATCGGAAAAGGATGCGCTGTTCATATCCAGCCTGCGGATCGCCGTGGTATCAACCAGGATGGAAGCTTCAATCCGTTCGACGGTTTCGGGCCCCAGGCCGTAAACCTCGCTCAGCTGATGCACGGATACAAATCCTCCCAGCAACTCCCGGTACCGGATGATCCGCCCGGAAAATACCGGTCCGATCCCCGGAAGCGGCAGCAACTGCGCTGAATCGGCCCGGTTGATAGGGATCGGTTCCCGTTTCCCAAGATCCGGAGCCTGTGCTCCCAACGGCGCCCGTGGACGCGAACCCCCGTCCGGAACATGCGGGGCATCCGCTGCCGGGCCCCGGGATGCGCGTTCGGACGACAGGCTGTCCATCCGGTCCAGTGCGGCCAAGATCTCCCGGTTCTCCTGCATGAACTCGGCCATGCCCGGAGGCTCCCTGACCGGCAGGAGTTGGACTGTAACGCGGACCGCCACGGCAAGCAAGAGACTGAGGGACAGGATCATCAGGGCCCGCTGCTCTGCGCGGCTGAGCAGATAATATTCCCTTAACCAGCGTCTGAACATGACAGGGATTGATGTGCCGGGAGGCCGTTTGATCAGCCTCCGGTTCCGAAAAACGCGATCAGTTAGCGCCCGGGAAGAGCGTGATCAGCCTTGAATAGACCCCCAGAACGAAGAGGAAAGCGATGGCAAGCGGCGCAACAAATTTAACAAGGAAAAGAAACAGGTTGTAATACCGCGTCCTGTGCGACCCGTCACTGGATAACTCCCGCTTTGACTTGTCTTTCGGAAGGAACCATCCGATAAAGACCACGATGAAAAACCCGCCCAGCGGAAGCAGCAGGTCCGGGGACGCATTGAAAATACCGAATATCTCTTCCGAGAATGCGCAGAGGACACCGAGGAATCCAACGGATATCATGGCCAGGATGGCCGCATTCCGGCGCGACATGGAGAGTTGTTCGGAAAAATAGGCCACGATCACCTCCAGTACGGAGATGGTGGATGTGATCGCTGCAAAACAGAGCAGCAAAAAAAACAGGAACGCCCAGATGAGTCCCCCGGCCATTCGCTGGAAAATTACCGGCAGTGTAATATAGACCAGCTCCGGTCCTTCCCCCGGATCGATCCCGAACGCAAATACCGCGGGGAAAATGGCCATTCCTGCCACCACGGCGATAAAAGTGTCGGCAGCCGCCACACTGATGGCGGTATTGGCCAGGTTCTCCTTTTTTTGGATATAGGATCCATACGTGATCAAAGTTCCCATACCTATGGAAAGCGAGAAGAATGCCTGTCCCAGTGCTTCAATAATGATCTTCACGGGGGTTTCCCTCAACAGGGAAAAATCAGGTCTGAACAGGAATACCAGTCCCTCCCCGGCTCCTTCGAGGGTCACGGACCTGATCACCAGGATGACGAGCAGGAGGAAAAGAAGGGGCATCAGGATCTTGGCGTATTTTTCAATCCCGTTCTTCACACCTGAGATCACGATATAGCCGGTAAAGCCCATCATCACCGCAAACCACAGGATGGGTCTCCATCTCCCGTCAATGAACCCCCGGTAATGATTGCTGAAAAATTCCTTCAGCGCCACATTGTCCATCTCGCTGAAGCCGATTCGCCCGGAGAAAATTATCCACTTTACCGACTGGACCAGGTATTCCAGGGTCCATCCGGCCACCACGGTATAAAATGCCAGGATGATAAATGCCGAAACCACACCCAGCAATCCGATCAGGTACCACTTTTTTCCGGGAGCGATTTTTTTGAAGGCTCCCACAGGGTTCAGCTGGGCGGATCTTCCGATCACGAATTCCGACATCATCACAGGGATCCCGATGGCAGCTATGAAAAGCAGGTAAATGATCAGGAACGCACCACCCCCGTTCTGTCCGGCTACATAGGGGAACCTCCAGATGTTTCCCAGTCCGATAGCCGAGCCTGCCGCCGCAGCAATCACACCAAATTTGCTGCTGAAGCTGTCCCTTGGCCCTGTATCTCCCTGCAACATGGCAGCGGATTTAGTACCGGTCGATGCAATTCAAATCGTCGAAGGCCACTTTCAGCCGCTCGATCATCGCTTTCTCGCCTTCCCTGAGCCAGGCTCTCGGGTCATAAAACTTCTTGTTGGGCTTATCCTCTCCATCCGGATTGCCGATCTGCCCCTGCAGGTAATCATGGCGCGCCGCCTCGTATTTCCTGACGCCATCCCAGAAAGCCCACTGGGTATCGGTATCGATATTCATCTTGATCACACCGTAACCGATAGCTTCCCTGATCTCCTCTGTTGAAGAACCGGATCCGCCGTGGAATACAAAAAAGAGGGGATTTTCCCCGGTTCCATATTTTTTCTGTACATACTTCTGGGAATTATCGAGGATCTTCGGAGTGAGCTTTACATTCCCGGGTTTGTATACACCGTGTACATTCCCGAATGAAGCTGCCACGGTAAACTGGTCGCTTACCCTGAGGAGTTCCTCGTAGGCGTAGGCCACATCCTCGGGTTGCGTGTAGAGCAATGCATTATCAAGGCCCGTGTTGTCCACCCCGTCTTCCTCGCCGCCGGTAACACCGAGCTCGATCTCAAGGGTCATTTCCATTTTGCTCATCCGCTCCAGGTATCTCTTACAGATCTCAATGTTCTCATTAAGAGGCTCTTCCGAAAGGTCCAACATGTGCGAGCTGTAGAGGGGTCTACCCCATTTTTCGAAATGCCGCTCGCCCGCATCCAGCAATCCGTCGATCCAGGGAAGCAGTTTTTTCGCTGCATGATCCGTGTGGAGGATCACCGGGATCCCGTATTCTTCCGCCATGTAATGCACATGCTTTGCGCCACTTACCGCGCCAGCAATGGCAGCTTTCTGATTTTCATTGGATAAGCCCTTCCCTGCATAAAATACCGCCCCTCCGTTGGAAAACTGGATGATCACCGGCGAATTGACCGCTTTCGCAGCTTCAATCACCGCATTGACGGTGTTGGTCCCCACCACATTCACTGCCGGTATTGCGAATGCATGCTGTTTGGCAACAGACAGTACTTTCTGTACATCTCTACCGGTCACGACACCGGGCTTTACGACATCTGATATTTTACTGGACATGATGCTTAATTTTTTGGTTCGGCAAATCAATGAGCGAACAAAATTAAAATAATAATTGGTTATTTCAACAGGGTCAGAAAGGATAGCCGATGGCAATGTTGAAGGTCAGATCCCGCCCGCTGATCCCGGAATATCCGGGCAGCCAGTTGGAGCCTTCCACAGGGTAAGGGTTTCGGAGCGGAATGCCCAGGTCGAAACGAAAAATGAAGAAACTGAACACAAATCGGGTGCCCACCCCCGTCCCCACTGCCAGTTCCTTGTAGAATCGGTTGAATCTGAATTGCGCCCCTTCCCTGTCATCCTCCGCCGAAAGGGACCAGATATTCCCCACATCCAGGAAAAGAGCAGCTTCCAGCTTCCAGAAAAGCTTGAAACGGTACTCCATATTGGCCTCCAGCTTCAGGTCCCCCGTCTGGTTCGGATAGGATGTGGCAGTGGAATCGTTATAGGAACCGGGCCCCAGGTTTTTCACCTGCCAGGCCCTGATGCTGTTCGCTCCCCCTGAAAAATACTGTTTCTCGAAAGGCATCGCAGCGGAATTGAGATAGGCAAATCCGGCCCCCACGAACCCGCGAAGCACAAGACTGATGTCTTCGTAAAAGAAATCATAGTTCCTGAAATCCACATCCGCCTTGACATACTGGGCAAAATTCACGCCGAACAAGCTGTAGTTGTTATCCCCCTGTTCCGGAGCCAGCAGACTGTACCCCCCGTACAGCAGGTTGCCTGCGGTTTCCAAATTGATTCTCACATCCTGGAAGTCCTGGTTCTTCAAAAGCTTCTGATTGGAGAATACCATCGTATACCGGCTGTCCACGATGAGATGCGGCTCATAACTATAGAAAATATACTTGCCCTCGAGCCAGTCCTGGAAGGATTGTGATTTGTATGGTGTAAGGATCAGGCTGGTTTCAAGGGGATAAACCAGGTGGGAGATATTGCCGTTTCCCTGCCAGTTGTATCCAAATGATGCATTGGCCAGGGTCCTGGTGTAATCGGGCCTTCTCTGGTAGTTGTAGGACAGCCGGAAGTTGGTCTGCGGGTTGAATTTGCGGATGAACTGATCGGTCCTGAATGGCAGCAAGAACTTGGGGATCCGCAGCCGTCCCTCCACACCGAACTCCAGCATGTTCCCGGGTCTGTTTCCCAGGCTTTCCCTGAGGGTTTCGATGGCACCCTTGAAGGAAAGATCGAATTGCTCCGAGCCTCCGAAAAGATTCCGGTGACCGTAGGTGAGATTGCCTGCCGCACCGATGTTACCCCCGGAGTTGGTCCCCTCCAGCCGGAAAGTGAATGATTGGCGAGTGGCCGGCACGATCATTACCTCACAGTCGAGCAGATTTTCCTGTGCATCCACTTCATTGAACCTGATTTCCACCATATTAAATGCGCTGAGGGAAGAAAGGTTCCTGTAGGTACGCTGCACATTGGCCGCATTGAAAAGCTCGCCGGGGATAATGTTGTTCTTCTGCGTCACCATGGCGGGACGAATATTCGGCTTTTCTGAGAAGATCACCCTGATGCTGTCATACAGGAGGGTGTCCAGATCGAGCTTTTCAGGTTCACCGCCTCTCCCAAACAGCACTGCATCGTAATCGGTAATGAGCGACACGTCCCTGATCCTGTATACGGGATGCCTGGAATGAATGACCTTCCCGAATTCATTGGTCGCAGGATAATTGCGAATACCCAGTGTGAGGTCCACCGTGTACCCGCCCAGGGAACTGTCCGCCTCGTAATAGATAAAATCCCTTGAAAAATTGTAATAGCCGTTATTCCGCAGAAGGGTTTCAATGCGTTCCCGTTCCTCCTGCAGCAGGTCCACATCAAACAGGGCTCCCTTTTTCACTGCCGACGACGCAGTGTCCGACAACACCAGTTCAGAGATCCCGGCATCGTGAAAGAAATAAGTAATGTCCCTGATCCTGTAGGGCTGATTGGGGATGATCGTATAGATCACTTTTGCACGCTGATCGCTGATCAGGGTAGTATCGGTGACCTCGGCATGATAAAATCCTTTGTTGCGCATGTAAAGCGACAATTGCTCGGTGGACCTGTCCCTCAGCATTTCATCATAGATCACGGGAGGTTCTCCGATGCGCTTCAGCCAGCGGTTGAATCCATTATCCTTTTTCTGGGAGGAGAGGTTGTAGAGGGAAAGGTAGAATCTCCAGAAGAAGATCTTTTTGTTGGGCTTCTGCTTGATGTATTCATCAAGTGCTTTCTTATCCACCCGGCCGTTCCCGGACTCGATTTTGTAATTGTGCAGAAGGTACGCATCCTCCGGTACGTATTTGGTAGCATGACAGGAGTGCAACCACACGGCAATAAGACAGATCGATATGTACCGGACCCCTTTCCGCAAGGCAGATAATTAAAAAGGTAAAAGTACAAATTTTAGTTCACCCGGTATTTTTTCAGATATTTGTGTGCAGAAGAAAAAAAATTCCGATGATCTCATCAGCGACCCTGAAACTCATCCGGTCCCTCAGGCATAAAAAATACAGGGATCAGCACAGGCTTTACTGTGCGGAAGGTGAGAAAATCGTCCTTGAACTGGTACGCAACCATCCCGGAGGGGATCACCGGGTGGAGGAGGTATTTGCCACCGGGGAGTGGCTCCGGGTGCACGGGCGATTGCTGGAAACGGCCGGGATCAGTTACACCGAAGTCACTCCGTTAGAGATAAGCAAAGCCAGCAGCCTGGTCAACCCCCAGCCTGTCCTGGCCCTTGTGAACAAACCCGTGAAGGTGCCTGACCTGCGGGAACTGGGCAGTTCCACAGTGCTGGGATTCGAATCGATCCGCGACCCGGGCAACCTGGGTTCCATCATCCGGACGGTTGACTGGTTCGGGATCGTCCACATCGTCTGCTCTCCCGATTCGGCCGACCTGTTCAATCCGAAAGTCGTACAATCCACCATGGGAGCGATTGCGCGCGTCGGGGTCCATTATCTGGAACTGGACCGGCTCCTGACCGAACCGGAAATGAAGGGAAAGCCGGTCTACGGCACTTTTATGAAAGGAGAAAGCATTTATGAGACCCGCCTCGAGGAGAATCCCCTCGTGCTGTTCGGGAATGAGTCGCGGGGACTGAGCGGAAGATACGACCCGCACATCCGCACAAGAATCACCATTCCTTCTTTCACGAAAGGGCGGCCCGGCACCGAATCGCTGAACATTGCCGCATCGGTGGCGGTGGTCTGTTCCGAAATCAGGAGACATTCCTGAGCGAAGGCCCGGAGACGGGACGGGATCTCAGGACGGGACGATACCGCTCCCTGCGGTCCATGATGCCGCCGGGAACAACACCAGCGGTTGGAAATGCCTTACTCGAAATGGAAATTGAGCATGACAATATAGGATGTCACCCTGTCGATGGACTCCACAAACTGGAAGTGGGGCGGCCGGCCCAAATCGTCGATGATATTCCGCAGGCCTATGGCCAGCTTGATCTCCGGAGCAAATTTGAAATACCTTAAATAGGTGTCCACGCCGAACCCGAACTCCACGTAAAGATCCGCCGGCTTGAATTTGACGTATTCATTGGAATCTCCGTCATATTCCTTTTTCGCCGACATGTCATAACGGAAGTTCAGTCCCCCCACTACATACGGCCTGTAATTGTTCACCCTGGCGGAACGGTACTTGAAATGTAGCGGGAAATCCAGGAAACTCGGCCCGATGGCCACCGGGTTGTCCACGTTGCTGAGGCTGACCAGTTCCGTGCTGTGGTTCAGCTGTTGATCATATTCATAGTAAGTTACCTCCCTGGATCCGAAACTGATCCCGGGAAGGAACCGCAGATTCCAGTTGTCACTCAGCCGCAGGTCCGACACAATGCTCACCTGGAATCCGGGCAAAATGCGGCTTACATCTGCATATACAAAATCAACCGCTTCATAATTCCGCTGAATCCCCAGGTCCATGGTATTCAGTCCCACCGTAAAACCGAAATGGAGTCTTTTCAGGTCGAAAGCCGGCAGGTTGCGGGGTTTCTTTTCCTGGCAATAGCCGGTGGCGGTTACAAGCAGTATCAGAGCAATCAGGGGCAGCTTTTTCATTATTCAATTAACGAAGCGGTGATCACTATTAGTATGAAGGGAATCCGGACGAATCAATCTCCCAGCAATTTTTCCAGTGCGTTTTCAAAATCCCGCGCATAATCTGAAATGAACCCGAAAGAGACATCGTCAATCCGGAGCTCTTCCTTGGTCACATGGCCCAGGGCGGAAAAATGCATGCCCGATTCCATCATGAAATCCAGGAAATCCGTCTCCTTTTCGGAAGAAACACTGACCACCACACGGCTCTGTGATTCGCCGAATAAAAATGCATCGCCCCGGATCTCAGCCGGGGAGGTCACATCGAATCCGAGTCCCGCCGGAAGCGCACACTCAACCAGTGCGATGAAGAGCCCCCCCACCGACACGTCATGGGCCGAACTGACCAGGCGCTCCTGAATGAGCCTGGCAAGCACACCCTGCATCTTCATTTCGTAATCGAGGTCAAATACGGGCGCAGCCGATTCGTGGATCAGGTGCATAAAGGAAAGGTATTCCGAGGAGGAGATATCGTTGTCGGACCGCCCGATCAGAAAGATCATGTCGCCTTTCTTCTTAAAATTGACTGTCATCACATCATCCGGGCTGGCAAGCATTCCCACCATTCCGATCACCGGCGTGGGGATCACAGAAGCAATATCCTCCCCGTTGTGGGTCAGGTTATGAAAACTCACATTGCCCGCCACTACCGGGATCTCCATTTTCCGGCAGGCTTCGCTGATGCCCTTCACACTCTCCGCAAAATCATGATAAACAAAAGGATCGGACGGGTCACCAAAATTCAGGCAATCGGCAACTGCCAGGGGACGTCCACCCGAGCATATGATGTTCCTGGCAGCCTCGGCCACTGCGATCATGGCTCCCTTCCTGGGTTCCAGCCTGCCATAACGGTAATTGCCATCCACACTCAGAACCAGCGCCAGATCCTGGCCGCTGATCTTAACGATCCCGGCATCCGATGCATACTCACTGCTCAGGTTGGACAATCCGGCCATGGTATCGAATTGCTCGTAGATCCATCTTCTGGAAGCAATGTTCGGAAGGGAGACCATCTTCCTGGCGATCTCCTTCAGGTTTCCCGGGTTGGGCACTTCATCGGCATTCACCACGCGCGGCTTCTTCCCTCTTGGCTTCATATCCCTGATGTATACCGGTGCACCTCCCCCCCTGACCAGCAACTCCACGGGTAAATCGCCGTAAGATTCCGTGTTCTTCAGGATCCTGATCCTTTGCTCATTGGTGACTGTTCCCACTGCAGCACACTCCAGTCCCCAGCGTTCAGCGATCTCCCTGACCTTGTCTAAATCCTGCTTATCCACAGCCAGCATCATCTGCTCCTGGGTCTGGGAAAGCAGGATCTCCAGCGGATCGATATCATCCCGCAGGACAGGAATACGCTCCAGTTGCAGCTTCACTCCCTTTCTTCCCCTGAAGGCCATTTCAGCAGCCGCACAAAGCACTCCGCCCGCTCCGATATCCTGCATGCCACGGACCAGCCCATGGTCAATGATCTCCCTGATACAATCCATCAGGATCTTGCCATAAGCCGGATCGGCCACCTGGGATTCCGGGATCATCTGTCCCTTTTTCTGCAAAGCTTTCGAGGCAAAACCCGCTCCGTGCACCCCCCTGCCGGATGTCTTCATCCCCAGCAGGACCGGCACATGGTTAGCACTGGTAAATGCAGCCCTGGTCATTCGCTCCTTACGGACAATCCCCACACTCATCATATTGATCAGCGGGTTGTAATTGTAGCTGTCATCAAAAAGGATCTCCCCCCCTACCACGGGTACCCCGAAATTATTCGAATAACTGCCAAGCGCTGTAACCACCGAATTCACCATATCCCGGATATGCCTGTGCTTCGGGTTACCAAACCTGAGCACATTCAGCTGCGCCACAGGTTCCGCTCCCATGGTCAGGATATCCCGGTTCACGTTACCCACGCCAACCGCTCCCTGTCTCGGATCCACCGCGATGGGATGGTTATGGGATTCCATTTTTACAGCACAGGCCAGCTCATCATTGATGTGAATCACTCCTGCATTTTCTTCCCTTGCCTTCACAAAAACATTCTTCCCTTCCACAGGCATTCCCTCCAGCCATTTGATGGAGCTTTTGTAGGAGATGTGTTCCGACCACATGGTCGCAAACATGTTCCATTCAAAAGGATTGGGCTCCCGCCCCAGCATCGAGCCGATGGAATATACCTCATCCCTGGTCAGGTAAGAGAGAGCCCGGTTTTTCAGCTGTGTGTCATTCATGGTCATTTGTGCGATCTTTGGAGGCAAAGATAGTGAATTGATCATATCAAGAGTTTTTTTACATTTGTTTGAAAACCGAATTGATGAATCCAATTGCGCTGATCACGGGAGCTACTGCAGGTATTGGCCGGGCTGTGGCATTGCTTCTGGCCAAAAGCGATTTTGACATCATTGTTACAGGCCGGAGAAGTGAAAAACTGGATGCCCTGGAGGAGGAGATCCGGTCCAGGACTGCCGCGGATGTGGTCACACTGGCCTTTGACATCAGGAAACCCGATGCAGTCGATGCGGCATACGGCAAACTTTCAGGAAAATGGCTGCAGGTGGATGTGCTGGTGAATAATGCCGGGCTTGCAGCGGGACTGAGCAGGATCCATGAAGGCGACCTGGAGGACTGGGAGCAGATGATCGACACCAACATCAAGGGATTGCTCTATATCACCCGCCTCGTATCGCCGGGCATGGTGGAAAGGAAGAAAGGGCATATCATCAATATCGGTTCCATCGCCGGGAAGGAAGCCTATGAAAACGGGAATGTGTATAACGCCACCAAGTTCGCCGTGGACGGGCTCACCAGGGCCATGCGGATCGATCTGGTGGAATACGGGATCAAAGTCACCGCCATTCATCCGGGTGCGGTGGAAACCGAGTTCAGCATGGTCAGGTTCAAGGGTGACCGGAAATGGGCCGAAAAAGTTTACGAAGGATTCACACCCCTGTATGCGGAAGATGTGGCGGAGGCCATTCTGTTTGCTGTCACACGCCCCCCCCATGTGAACATCGACGACATGCTTATCATGTCAACGGCACAGGCCAGTGCATCCCGGATACACAGAAATAAATAACCCATGTATACCATTGCATATCTGGAGGAATTCACCAGGAAGGTATTTCTGAAGATGGGCTGCAGTCCGGAAGATGCCGCAGCAATCGCAGATGTATTCATAGCAGCCGAATTGAGAGGATTGCCCAGCCATGGCATGATACGGATCAAGGATTACTTTCAGCTCTGGCAGGCCGGAAGGATCAATGTGAAACCACAGGTCAGGATTGTGCACGAATCTCCCAGTACCGCAGTGGTGGACGGAGATGGAGCCATCGGGATGGTCGCAGCCACAAAATCCATGCACATTGCTATTGAAAAAGCCAGGGAGGCCGGGACAGGCTGGGTATCCACAATGAACTCCAACCATTTCGGAATTGCAGGCTATTATTCCATGCTGGCCCTTCCGCATGACATGATCGGTATCTGCATGACCATTGCCAATCCACTGGTGGCACCGACTTTTTCTGTTTCACGGATGCTGGGGACCAATCCCATTGCAGTAGCCGTTCCTGCCGGCAAACACCCTCCCTTTGTGGCTGATTTTTCCACCACGCCCATCGCCCGGGGCAAACTGGCTGTCGCCGCCAAAAAAGGAGAAAAGGTTCCGCTGGGTTATGTTCAGGATGCGGACGGTGTACCCTCGGATGATCCGGACATCATCACCCGTGGGGGATCCATGGTCACCCTGGGAGGCACCCGGGAACAGGGAAGCCACAAGGGATACTGTTTGAGTGCCATCGTCGACATTTTTTCTGCCGTGCTATCGGGTGCCGGCTTCGGTCCGTTCTGTCCCCCCTCCGTAGCCTACCTCCCGCTAAAGGAGGAGAAGGAAGGGAAAGGGACCGGCCACTTCTTCGGGGCCATGCGCATCGATGCTTTCCAGAAACCGGAGGAATTCAAATCGAAGATGGACCGGTGGATCGAAACCTTTCGCGCC
>Ga0209205_1000033_pt1 | contig 56692 bp, 44 predicted proteins | sample ZodSprso05mmetaG_FD_184133 | JGI IMG/M metagenome (GOLD analysis project Ga0209205, IMG submission 184133) | Hot spring sediment microbial communities from Zodletone spring, Oklahoma to study Microbial Dark Matter (Phase II) - Zodletone Spring... ... | reverse complement strand
TTAATCTCAATTATTCTGTGGGTTATAAATGCGATTTTGTTTAGCGCTGCATTCCGGCACATTCCTTTTGGATGCGGGAGCTGCGAAGCAGCGGGCAGACAAAAGTTACGCGCTAGCGTAATGTGCCGAAACGGTTTGCCAATATGAGTTGGCTGAGATTTCCGAGCCACCTACCTATCAGCCCGTTACTATTTTGATTAAATGCATAAAAGTTTTGTAAACCACTGACCCCCAGCTTACTTATATTGGCTGTTAGGCACTGGCGGTTATTGTTTTAAATCATCTTATCTGTTAGTTTAGATGTATCTCTCTCTAAGCCCAGATGGGACGAAACGGGTTGAAAGGTTCTTTATTCACAATGTTTGTTTTTTTAATAGGTTTCTTAGTTCTACCCTTTTTATCCGATTAATTTTTCTGCTAAAGTTCAATTTTAATGCTAAAATATTAATTAAAACTCAATCTTGTAACTTAAGTTAGGAAGCATTACTGCAATCTCATTCCGTTCAATTTGTTTTGTTTTGTAATTGTAAACATAGCCATAAAACTCTTTAGTCCCCAACAAATTAATTATTTGCAGCGACCATATACTTGAATGGTTCTTTTTATTAACCCGATAATTAATTGAGGCATTTACATGATAAGCCCCAGGTTCTTGTTCTTCAAATATACGTGAATAGTCGTACACAATTTCTTTTTCAATAAGCGACTGATTCGTATTCACAGGAGTAATTCGTTTTCCGCCTAGGAAATTCACACGGGCATTTACACCCAATATTTTATTTTTTTGAGTACCCAAAATCCATTCTTTTCCGAACAAGACATTAAAAACATAACTTGTATTGAATCTTGTATTGTGCTCAATACCATCATCACCTGTATATTTTGAGTCAAGTAAAGAAGCAGTAATCAAATAGTAGTAACCATTCTTGAGAAATCGTTCAAGGGTTACATCAATCCCATAGTTTGTTCCTGTTCCTGTATTTACCAGTTCATTATTAATATACCAATCAGCCTCTGTGTTTAAGACTGAATAATTACTGTCAGGAATTACAGGTACGTCAAACAAAAATTGTGCGTATGGTTCTATTTTCAATCTCATATTAGGATTTAGGCTTATGTCGTAAGCAAAAACAAGGTGATGCGATTTTGAAATTTTTATATCTTTATTGGGCTGAGTAACACTACCGCCATTATTTACATTGGCAAAATATATACTTAAAGGTTCTAATCTGGAATGTTTTCCATAAGCTAAACTAACTGACTGTGCTTCCCCTATATTGTATGTTAGCCCCAGTCTGGGTTCTAACACAAACTCATTATTGAGGTCAAAGTAGAGTCCATGTAGACCTGCATTTAAACTAAAACGCTTCGATATATTAAATTTTGATTGTGAAAAAATGTGCACAATATCTGAAGCACCCTTTTCGTCAGTAACACTAACCAGACCTTGATCGTAAACAGGGGCAAATTTTATAATGGTATTGTAATGCATGTTATTGACAATGAATCCTGTCCGGTTGGTATGTTTTGCACTGAATTTGCGGTTAAGGATACTCGTAAGCGTATAACTATAATTACCAACATCAATATGCTCTGTATCAAATCGATTCATATCGAAATCGAGTATCCCTCCCGAATATTTTGTGTAATCACCGGTTAATGCGAATGTTGTATTCAGGTAGGCGTTGTTTCGAAGTATAAAACGGTGATTTAAACCGACAGCTCCCATTCGTTGATCAATATTACCAACCTCCCTGTCTTCAACTGATTGCCATAATGATGAGTCTCTGTCTGCATCAAAATCTTCTTTATCATCGGCAGCCAATCCCCACAATGAAAATACACCTACCTTTTTTGTAGGCACGTTGATTTTGAAACATAAATCCTGATAAATAGGGGCAAAAGACTGGAGTTCCTCTGGAAGAACTGGTTTAATCAAACCAAATGTCGAATAGCGGTAATTGAACAAATACGAAGCCCCTGAATTTTTCCTTAAAGGGCCTTCAGAAGAAATATCAATTCCCATTACCCCCAATTGTACTGCATGCTCATATTCTTCATTATTTCCTGCACGTAACTTAATATCAAATACCCCTGACGAAGCATTTCCATATTCAGCAGGAAATGCTCCTGTGAAAAAATCGGAATTGCTTACAACCAGTGCACTAAGTGCCGATATCCCTCCGCCTCCGAATGTTGTCAGATTAGCAAAATGGTTTGGATTTGGAATTTCAATGCCTTCTAATCGCCAGAGCAGGCCTTTAGGTGCATTTCCGCGAATAACAATGCCATTATCCTGAAGATATCCGGTTGAAACTCCGGCAAATGATGAGGCCAACCTGGCAGGATCGTCAAGTCCACCTGCATAGCGTTGTGCTTCTTCAACCGAAAAGATACGTGCACTTAGGGTCGACATCGTATTTAAAGTCTTGTCTTTTTGTTTATAGGCCTTGACTACAACCTCATCAATATTTAAAATTTGCTCTTTCATTTTAATAGTAAGTACAATTTCTTTTCCGCTCGAAACCATAAGTTCCGGTATTATTTTAGTTTCATACCCCACAAATGACACTTTTATATCATGTCGCCCAATAGGCACTTTCTCCAAACGGAAATTTCCTTCGTTGTCGGATACTGTTCCTATTAACGGATCGCTTGTAATTAGTGTAACTGAGACAAAAGGTAGTGCATTTTGGGTTTCAGTATCTATAACTTTCCCTCGAATTACCTGTGTTAATTCTTGTGCATTTGTAGCAATACTCATTGTAAACCATACAGTTATGACCAGCGTTATTTTTAGAGATTTCATCTCTCACGGTTTTTAAGGTTTATGAGTAAAGACAATTTAAAAGTACAATGGATGCTTTACAACATGACCAACTAAGTACTCACTATGTTGTGTTTCATCCGCTTGTGCCTGAACACCGGTATATGTACAGGTGGTGTATTTATTTTTCCTATAGCTGTGTTGTTTTTATACAACCAAGTTAGGAAATATTGCACAACCAATTCACCGAAGTGGTGAACATATAATGTTTATATTGAGGAATATGTATACTTGGAGGTGAGAGCTGTTTTGGGATAAGGACACGCGGGTAATCCCAACGAACATTGAAAACAATAGATGGAAGAGGTCAGGCGGTAAGCTTTGCCTCCTTGACGATTTCCATCCCGCGCCGGATTGCCTTTTCATTGGCGGGGAGCAGGTGATGATGCCGCTCGGGCAAACTTTTTTTCAGGCCCTTGATGACATTGTCGTACTCCACCACGGGCCTTACCCTGAGGTAGGCCCCGAGTACCACCATATTGAAGGTGATCCGTGATTTCAGGCGGGCTGCCTCTTCTGTTGCTTCCACCTGAAAGATCCGGATATCCTTTCTCTCGGGATGCCTGGTGATGCCGTTGGGATCATAGATCAATAATCCGCCGGGCTTCACCCTGGATTCAAATTTATCCAGGGATTGCTGGTTCAGGAGGATGGCGGTATCATAACTCTGCAATACCGGGGAACTTACCCGGTCATCACTGAGGATCACGGTCACATTGGCCGTTCCCCCGCGCATCTCGGGCCCGTATGAAGGCATCCAGCTTACTTCCTGTTCCTGCATGATGCCTGAATAAGCCAGGATCTTGCCCATGGAAAGGACTCCCTGTCCGCCGAATCCGGCTATAATGATTTCTTCGGTCATAGCTATGAGGATTTATGTTGTCACCGGAGATTTCTGCATCAGATCTTTACAAACATCTTTCACCAGCTTCCCGTCCACCTTGATATCCCCCAGGGGATAGAACGGATACATATGCTCTTCCAGCCACTGGTTGGAATCATTGGGTGTCATTTTCCAGCCCGAATTGCAGTTGGAAAGGAATTCAATGAATGCAAGTCCCTTTTTCTCCTGTTGTATCTCGAATGCTTTCCTGATTGCTTTTTTTGCCTTCCTCACCAGGCCGGCTTTGTGGACCGCATGGCGGGTCACATAATGTGTGCCCGGTAGCTGTGCGATCAGCTCCGTGATCTTAAAGGGCGGGCCCATTTTCATGGCGTCTCTCCCATAGGGAGTGGTGGAGGATTTCATCCCCTCCAGGGTCGTAGGGGCCATCTGTCCGCCCGTCATCCCGTAGATCCCGTTGTTTATAAAAAATATACAGATATTCTCTCCCCGGTTGCAGGCATGGATGGTTTCAGCTGTCCCGATGGCGGCCAGGTCTCCGTCACCCTGGTAGGTGAAGACGAACTTGTCGGGCCACAATCTTTTGATCCCGGTGGCAACTGCAGGGGCTCTTCCATGGGCTGCTTCGGAAAAATCCACATCCATAAAATCATAGGCCAGCACCGCACAACCCACAGGCGAGATCCCGATGGTATCCTGCTGGATCCCCATCTCTTCCACCACCTCCATGATCAGGCGGTGAACAGTCCCGTGCCCGCAGCCGGGACAGTAAGATAACGTGGCATCGGTCATCAGCGGGGTACGCCGGTAAACCAGGTTCTCCTCTTTAATCATATCTTTCACTTCCATGATCAACCTCCTATAAAATTTTCTTCAACCGCTTCCAGCACATCGTCCGGTGAATGTACCTTGCCCCCGGGCATTCCATAATGGTAGACCGGGACCCTGCCGTTTACCGCCAGTTTTACATCTTCAACCATCTGACCGGTGCTGAGCTCCACTGCCATGATCCCTTTCACTTTCCCGGCCAGGCGGGCCAGTTCATCCGTCGGGAACGGGAAAAGGGTCTGAGGACGGAGCAATCCCAGCCTTTGTCCCCTGCCTCTTGCCACGGCTACCACTTTCTGGCAGATGCGTGCACTGGATCCGTATGCCACCAGCAGGAATTCCGCATCATCACAATGAAGGCTTTCGAACATCACATCCTCACTCATGCGGTTGTACTTTTCCTTCAATTTCAGATTATGTTCATACTGCAGCTCCGGGTCCAGGTTCAGGGAGGTAATGATGTTCCTTTCCCTGTCGGGCCGCTTTCCGGTAATGACCCAGGACTGGTCAAATTCGCTGGTCCTGGGTTTCTGGGGCGGAAGCTCTACCTTTTCCATCATCTGACCGATGAGCCCGTCAGAAAGGATCATTGCGGGGTTCCTGTATTTAAAAGCCAGTTCATAAGCCAGATCCACAAAATCGGCCATTTCCTGTACCGAAGCCGGAGCCAGTACGATCAGGTGATAATCCCCGTGCCCGCCTCCCTTGGTAGCCTGGAAATAGTCAGCCTGGGATGGCTGGATGGTCCCGAGACCGGGGCCTCCCCGCACAACGTTTACGATCAGGCAGGGCAGTTCAGCTCCTGCAATATAACTGATCCCTTCCTGCATCAGACTGATCCCCGGACTGGAGGAGGATGTCATGACCCTTTTCCCGGTACCCGCTGCCCCGTAAACCATGTTAATGGCTGCCAGTTCGCTCTCCGCCTGGAGGACGACCATCCCGGTCCGCTCTTCCGGCTTCTGGAGGGCGAGGTATTCAAGGACCTCTGACTGCGGTGTGATGGGATATCCGAAATAGGCATCCGTCCCGGCCAGGATGGCCGCTTCGGCAATGGCCTCGTTCCCCTTCATTAATGCCAGTTCCTTCATAAATCGCTTCTTTATTGTGGTTTAACCCGGTACACAGTGATCGCCCCGTCGGGACACACTACCGCGCAATTGGTACACCCCGTGCAATTTTCCGGGTACTTCATGTAGGCATAATGGTATCCCTTCGTATTCACCTGTTCTGTCATACCGATCACATCGGTGGGACAATTCACCACGCACACCTCGCAACCCTTGCACCGTTCAACATCCACAACGATTGCTCCTTTTGCTTTTGCCATCTGCAGTTATTTTGTGTAACGATCAAAAGTAACAATTCTCAGTTTCTTTCTGCACTGTTCATCGACAACTTTGTCCGATGCGCTCTCTTCAGGAACAGAATCAATTATTCCGGGACAGGATGATTCTCCCGGAATTGCTTTAATCTTTCCTCCAGTGCCGGGAACTGATCCCTTCTTACCTGGGATACACAGGCCCTCAGTCCTTCGGTATGTTTACTGCCCGTAATTCCCAGTGAAATCGCACTGATCCCGTAATACAGCAGCTCCTCCACAAGCTGCGGTCCGTCGAAACCGGGGTATGCGATGGTAAAGTAGAATCCGTCAGCGATGGGCTCATCCAGGTCCATGTCATACACAATGTAGAATCCGTATTGCTTAAAGAGGGATTTCATGATTGCGGCCTTTTCACCGTATTCCCTGACTTCGCTGATGTAATTGTATGTCCCGTCATTCACCGCCTTGAAGATCGCTGCCAGGGCATACTCTGCCGTATGGGAGGCCCCCGCCGAAAGTGAATACAGGGCTCCGTATATCATGGCATGTCCGAATTTCTCCGAAGTATAATAGCGCTTCAGGTCCGGGTACTTCCTCTCGAACAGCCTGGGCGCGATCACCATCATGCCGATCCGCTGCCCTGCATAACTGAATGCCTTTGAACTGGAGATAAGCAACAAATAATTATCCGTGTACTTTGCCACCGAAGGCTGGAAAGGAGGCTTTCCGGGCCTGGATAAATCCTTCCTGAAATCCATGCCGAAATAGGCAAGGTCCTCGATCACCGTTACATCATACTCCCGGGATATTTCGCCGATGGCCTTAAGTTCTTTTTCATTCAGGCAGATCCATGCCGGGTTGTTGGGGTTCGAATAGAGAATGGAAGAGTACTTTCCCTGTATGATTTCCTCTTCAATCCTGGGCTTGAGCTTATCTCCCCTGATATCGTACAAATCAATGGATCCGAAGTTGTGGCCCAGCACCAGGCACTGCTGCTTCTGGACCGGGAAACCGGGATCCAGGAAGAGGGTCCCCGTCCGGTTGTGATCGGACCGGTTCACCACCATGAAGGCGGCCATTCCCCCCATCAATGATCCCACGGTGGGTATGCAGTGGGCCGGCTCCACCTCCACATCCAGAAAAAGTCTGATGAATCTTGCCGTTTCTTCTTTAAGCGGTTTGATCCCTTCGATGTTGGGGTACTTGGATGCCACCCCTTTGCGGAGCGCGATCATTTCCGCCTCGACCCCCACAAAAGTGGGATCCAGTCCGGGTACGCCCATTTCCATCCTGATAAATTCCTTGCCGGTAATCTCCTCGATATCGTTGACAATCTTCACCAGCTCCCTGATGGTGGCCTTCCCCGCAGGATGGATACCGAATGCATCGATGACCTCATTGACCACTTCCGCTTCAATGGGCGTTGATTTCATAGACTGCTGGTTTTATCAGGTGTGAATTTAGGGAAAGGATAAAAAACCGGGGGTGTCCGACAGCATATCATCCATGTGTTATATAACGTCTTTGTTGATCCTGATCCTGGCATCGACCACGGTTAGCCTGTCGCCCCTCCCAACGATGGGGTTCAGGTCCAGTTCGGCGATCTCGGTGGAATACCTGAGTATGGTGGAAAGCCTTACAATGATCTCGGCGAACCGCTCCACATTGATCCCTGCTTCACCCCTGATCCCCTCCAGCATCGGGTAACTTTTCAACGAGCGGATCATGTGATCCGCTTCACTCAGGGACAGGGGGGCAAGTCCGTAGGCGAAATCCTTCAGGACCTCCACATAAATCCCGCCCGGTCCGCACAGCACCACATGCCCGAAACCGGGTTCATATTTGGCCCCTGCAAACAGTTCTGTTCCTTCCATCATGGGCTGCAACAGCACTCCCATGTATCCGTCAATTTCCTGCATTCTCCTGAAATGGCTCATCAGGTCCGCTTCTCCTGGGATACCCAGTGCCACACCTCCCACATCCGATTTGTGGACCGGCCCCACCACTTTCATAACCAGTGGAAATCCCATCTCCCCGGCAATCCTGACCAGTGTTTCCTCATCACTGGCCACCCGCTCCATGACCCGGGATATACCCCCTGCATCAAGGATCTTCTGAACCCTCTCAGGAGAGAGGTATCCAGCGGGTGCTTCGTCGATCACTTCCCTGATTGCTTTGATATCGATCCCGTCCAGGAAAGGTCTGATTTCTGCAGGCGGACGGGTATTACAGATCCTGGTGAGTGCTTTGCCCAGAAGCACCTCATCCGGGAAATTCACATGTCCGCGGGATAAAAACTGCTTCACCTCCTCCGATGCTGTGGTTACAGAAGGCAGCACGGGGAAAATGGGTTTGCTGCATGTATCCATTTTCCGGTGGATCACTTCGTAGGCGTCGAATACCGGTGTCAGTCCGGGTGTTCCGTAGATCACCACCATGGAATCGATCTCCCTGAAGGACTGTTCGCAATAATCAATGGCGGTACCCAGCTGTTCGGCATTGCCTGTGGCCAGGATATCAATGGGATTGGCGGCTGATGATCCGGGGTAAAGCCGGGACAGCAGCGCATCCACCGCCTCACCTTCCAGGCGGGGCACATCCATGTGCCCATTGACCAGCACATCGGTGAGCATGACGGCGGGACCACCGGCATGGGTGATGATGGCCACGTTTTTCCCCTTCAGGGGAGGATAGAGCATGACGGATGCCACGGTGGTTAGCTCTTCCCTTCCGTCACACCTGACGATGCCGGCCTTTTTGAAAAGGGCATCCACAGCCAGGTCCGAGCTGGCCATTGCCCCTGTGTGGGAAGAAGCGGCCCTGCTGCCGGCCCCGGTGGTCCCCGCTTTTATGGCTGCAATCCTGCATCCCTTCCTGATCAGACTTGCAGCATGACGAAGCAGTCTGTCCGGATCTCTGATGGTCTCCAGATAAAGAAGCTTCACTTTGGAAGAGCTTCCTTCCCGGTAGGTTTCATCAAAGTACTGGAGGACTTCCTCCACACCCATCATGGCAGAATTGCCCACTGAAAAGACATGGTTGAACCGGAGTCCTTTTTGCATTCCCGATTCCATGATAAAGACCGCAGTGGCACCGCTTCCCGATATAAAATCACACCCCGCCGGATCGAGGACGGGAATGGGCAGTGTGAAAACCCCCTGGTACGCCGGGGTAAGCACCCCGATGCAATTGGGCCCGATCAATGCAGCATCATGCTGTTTGCATATCTCAACGATCGCTTTTTCAATGCCGGCCCCTTCCTCGTTCTCTTCCGCGAAACCCGCGGATATGATAATAAAAGCACGGGTATTTTTGGTGGCGGCCAGTTGCCTGACCACATCCGGACAGCCTGAGGCAGGGATCGCGAGGATGGCCAGGTCGGTTTCCGGAAGGTCCTTCAACTCCCTGTATGCCGGCATTCCCTGAATGCTCTCCTCTTTTGGATTCATCGCATACAAACTGCCCGAAAAAGTCCCCTTGCGGATGTTGTAAAAGATCTTCCCCCCGGGTTTGGAAATATGATTGGAGGCACCCACCACCACGATACTCTCCGGATCAATAAGCTGTTTGTTGACCATCTCGTATGTTTGATGATCCAAAGATAAAAAAGCGGTAAGTTCAGGTGGCAGGAAACGGGGTGTCTTAGAACATGATAAAAAAATAAGGCAAGTTGCATATCTCCCTAAAACCCTCAAAAGATTCGCAACTTGCCTTGCACCCCAACAATTACTTTCTGCGATTATAACCAGAAAAAGCCGGATAAGTTGTGCCGGAAGATCAATTTAACATCTCTGAGGGGGGTTTTTTAACATTTAGCCCGCCAGCAAAGATTTCACCTTCACACCGGGGAGCCTGCCCAGTTTGCCGGTCAGGGCCCCGATCCGGTCCGTATCTCCCTCCAGGACCAGGGATATAACACTTAAAGGCCTGTCTTTGAGAGGAATGCCCTGTCTCCCCAGTATGATGTCCGAATGTTCCGAGATAAGGCTGTTGATCCGTTGTATCTCCCCTTGTTCACTGATAAGAATGATCGCTGCTCCTATTCTTCGTTCCATTTTTCTGGAATGTGTTTCTGATTTTTAATAGACCAGCTCGCGGATCGCATCCATCTCCATTTGCAGATCAGCGGTATCCAGTATGGTCATTCCCTTGTAAAAATGGATGATGAGCCGCTTCCCGTCCACAGGGAAACAATCCGTTGCGGCATAAACACAGATCCTTCCGTCCGGTCTGATCAGCAGCATCCCTTTCCTGTTCTCTTCCCAGTGACGGATGGCGATGGCATAGGTCCCGGCAGGCGGAATAAGTTTGCACTTATCTGGATGCATGATTTCCAGACACAGGTATCCGGGCAGTTCCGGTGCAATTCTGCGACGGATGATCACTGCCTGCATGATGAAGTGGTGTTCCAGGTATGCATTGGCCCGCTGAATGTTGCCTTCTGACAGGGCCTTCCTGATCTTGGTACTGCTGACCGTCTCATGCTGGATCTCCTGAGCCGGGATCTCTTCCACCCTGAATCCACGGGTTTCACTCATTCTGAAGAGCGAATCATAGTTGCCTGTACGGTTATACCCGAAATAATGGTTGAAACCGACCACGATGGTATGCGCTTTCAGTTTCCCGAGCAGGTATTTTTCCATGAACTCTTCCGATGTGGTCCGGGCAAAAGATCTGGTGAATTCAAGGATTACCAGATGGTCGAGACCCGTTCCGGAGAGCATACTGCATTTCTCTTCCTGATCATAGATCATTTTCAGATCCCTGCCATTACTGTCGGGATAAAGCACGCTTCGGGGATGGGGATGGAAGGTCACGAGTACCGAAGCTCCACCAACCTTGCCGGCCAGTTCATTCAGCCGGCTGATGATCTTACGGTGACCCACATGCACCCCGTCAAATGAACCTACTGTAACAACCGGGAAGGGTATTCCCGGCAGATGATCCATGGAATGGTATATCTGCATTACTTTCTCGACATCTTCACAAAATATGCAACCTTCTCCAGGGAGGTGATCATGTCGTACTCATCCAGGTACACATCCCGGGTAACAGGGAGGGAAACGGTGGTAAAATTGAGGATCCCCCTGATGCCGACTTCCACAAGCTGGCTGGCAACTTCCCTGGCCGCATCTGCGGGGACGGTCATGATCACAATGGAAATATCCTTTGTCCTGACGATCTCCTCCAGGCGGCTCAAGGGATAGCACTTCACCCCGGAGATGACCCGGTCGATCTTGTTCGCATCCACATCAAATGTGGCGATGATATTGAGCTTGGATCGTTTTCCAATAAAATAGGTGGTGATGGCTCTCCCCAGGTTCCCGACTCCGACAACTGCCACATTCAGTCCCTTCCTGGAATCCAGGATATCCTCGATCACCCCGACGAGTTCCTTTACATCGTACCCTTTGCGCTGCATACTCGTATATCCCACGAACATGATGTCGCGGCGTACCTGGACAGCAGTAATGTGGTGCAATGCGGCCAGTTCATGGGAGTATATATGTGTTTTTCCTTCCTCCAGACACTGCAGCAGTGACCTTCGGTATTCACTGAGTCTTTCTACTGTCCTTTCAGGCAATAACATGGTCGATTCAGATTGATTTTCATACAATAATATGAAATATTGGGAATAAATCAATCAGCATCCGGGCAGGATAACCCTGAATTCACTTCCCGAATCCGGTTTGCTTTCTACCTGTATGTCACCTCCGTAGATCTCGGCGAGTTTACTTACAATGGACAATCCCAGCCCGGACCCCGTTATCCCTTTTGTCCTGTTATTCCGGATCCGTACAAACTCCCTGAACAGCGTGGCTTTTTCCTCTTCACTCATCCCGAAACCCGTATCCCTTACCCTCATCACAGCCTTGTCATCCATCTTTTTTATCTCCAGTTCCACCCGGCCATTCTCCCGGTTATACTTCACAGCGTTTGAGAGCAGATTGTTGAGCATGATATCCAGATCGTTGGGATCGGCATTCATGAAAACCCGCTCCTCTCCGGTGAATGAAATCTGGATGTTCTTCTGGATGGCCAGCGGCTGTATGGTGGAGATTGCCATTTGAGCCCGCTCGACCAGGTCCACCTTCTCAATCTTATCCTCGCGCTTTTCCAGCCTGATCCTGGTAAAATCCATCAGGTCCATGATCAGCAGCCGCATTCCTTCAATCCGCTGCTGACAGCGTGAAAGGATCTCAGCGTATTCATCCAGACTTTCCCCGAGTTCCCGCTCCTGCATCATGCGCAAAAATCCCTCCAGGGCATTCAGCGGGGCTTTGAGTTCATGGCTCAGTACCGAAAGGAACTGGTACCGGATCTTCTTGCCCTCCTCTTTCATCCCCCTGGCCATCCTTCTAAGAAACAACTGCTTGGTTATCAGGTCAATGCTGGCCTTTAATTCTGCAGGAGTGAAGGGTTTGGGAATGAAATCACGTGCCCCGTCGTCGGTAGCCTTTGCAGCAATCTCCAACGAGGCATAGGAGGTAATCATGGCCACCATGATATCCAGGTTCCGTTCCTGGATAATCTCCAGCAACTCGATTCCGTTCATACCCGGTAGCTTATTGTCAAGAAGCAGGATATGGGGCTGCTCCGACATGATCATTTCCAGCGCTTCTTCACCGGTGGCAGCTTCCCTGCATTCGAATCCATAATCCTCATCCATAAAAGGAAAGCTTACCGTATGGTTTGAGAGGATCCGGCTGATGCCCGAGCGGATCCCGGGTTCGTCATCGACCACAAGAATGCTTAATTTTTCCATTTAACCGAGTAGTTTTTCTATAACCTTCCTTAACTCTTCCATCCGGTATCCCTTATCCAGGTAATGGTCTGCCCTGATCCATTTACTGTCCGTCTGATGCTGCAGGTCAAACCTGATGCCCTTCTCCCTGTATACAGCTGTTGAAATGATCACGGGGATTCCGGGATCCTTTTTCTTGATCCTGTAGGATAAGATGAAACCGCTGTCTTCCTCCTCCATCATCAGGTCAATGATGGCAAGGTCCGGGGAAGCCACCTCCAGAAATTTTTCAGCCTCCCTCCTGGAATCCACTGTAACTGCTTCATATCCCCATTTTTCAAGGTAATGCCCGAGCATGAACAGCACATCGGGATCATCATCCGCCACAAGGATGGTTTTTTTCTGTGCCATTGTTTTGATCTGTCCGAAATTTTTTCCCACTGTTTAAAAGTGTTTGTCCCTGTCAGTAATTCCTGGTCCGGGGCAGTTTCAGGGTGAATTCGGTCCCGGCAGGTCCCCGTGAAGGATCGGTGTTGGATTTCACATCGATCTTTCCCCTGTGCATTTTGATGATGCCGTATGTGGTTGCCAGTCCCAGCCCGGTCCCCCTGCCGATGCCCTTGGTCGTGTAAAAAGGTTCAAAAATCTTTTCCATATCTTTTTCCTCGATCCCTGTTCCCTGGTCCCTGATGCTGATAATGAACCAATCCGCATTCCCTGAAAGGTTAATCGTCAGGATCCCCCCGTCCTTCATTGCTTCCATTCCGTTCTTCAGCAGGTTGGTAATCACCTGGATCATCTGTTCACTATCCACCTCTCCGAAGGGATCTGTCAACTGGTTGACGAACCTGCATTCGATGTGATCGGGCATAATGATCGAGGAGATGCTGATCCGTATCATCTCTGCCAGGTCCGTCCGTGAATATTTCACCTGGGTTTTCCTGGCAAAATTCAGCAGTCCCCCGACAATATTTTTGCACCGTTCGGCCTGTGCCACGATCAGTTGAAGGTCCTCCCTGAACTGCGGGTCATTACCATATTCCTCCAGCAGGATATTGGTGTACATGATCACTACCCCCAGCGGGTTGTTCAGCTCGTGTGCGATGCCCGCGGAAAGCTGACCCATGTGTGCCAGTTTTTCACTTTGCCTCAGGGCCTGTTCCACCGTGACCAGTTTGTGGTTTGAATCTGCCAGCTTGAGGATCGACTGGTGAAGGCGCTCGATGGACAGCGGGAGACACATGTCAACTTCCGCCAGGCCCTGCGCAATGGCAATGGCATGGTTCCGGCAGGTGTCATAACCGCATGCCCCGCAGTCCATGAGGTCTTCCCTGGAGAATTTTCCCATTTCATGTAGCACCCTGGTTATTTCTTCCTCCGAGGGTTCTGATAAACGCTGGTCGTCCATGGCAAATTGGGTGGACAGATCCAACAGGACTTCCTCTTCCGGTCCAATCTGCTTTTCTTTTTCTTCCAGCCTTCGCTGCAGGTTGTCCAGTACACGTTTCCGTCTCTGGAACTTGCTGCCATCCCGGGAAGTACCCGGTCCCATGATACATCCCTCGCAGCAGAGCAGCTGCAGGTGTACCGAATCCAGGGCGCCGGAGGCAAATTCCCTGATGGCCTCCTGAAAATGGATCCTCCCTTCGGCAACGATCACACTCTGTTCTGCAAATTTTCCTGGCAGGTCCATGCTTTGAAGCATTCCGCGGTTGACCGGGAATCCTGCCCCCCTTTCTGCCAGCGGAGGCGTAAAATCAGCCGGCCTTGTCCGCCCCGGCCGGATGCGCGCATCAGAGAGAATCTCGCGCAATTCCTGGAAGGTGATTACAACATCCACCTCATTCGACTCACCCTTCTTAGCGATACACGGTCCGATAAAAACAAGCTTCGGACCCTCACCCTGCACTTTTCGTATGTATCTGGCGGTGGTCACCATGGGCGATACCACAGGCGCCAGGGATCCGATCAGCTCCGGGTGGTATTTCTCCACATAGGATACGATGGCAGGACAGTCGGAAGAGATATAACCTTTGCCCGGGTTTTCAAGGAATAGGGCTTCATAAGCCCTGGAAACCCGATCGGCACCCATTCCCACTTCATAAACCCGGCTGAATCCAAGGTTGATCAGCATGCCCACCAGGACCCTGCTGTCGGGGATCTCTCCGAATTCGGCCACATAGCTGGGTGCCAGCAATGCGTATACATCCTCCTCTTTATCCATAAGCTGCATGACAAAGTCGGCCGAACGCATATACACTTTTGCTCCTTGCTTACAAACGCGTGTGCAATTACCACAGGCAATACAGCGTTCCTGCACTACCTCGGCCTGTCCGTCTACGATCTTGATCGCTTTCACCGGGCATTCCCTCACACAGGTGTAGCAGACCCTGCAAAGATCCCTCACGGTATAAACGAGTCCGCTTGTACGTTTTTTCTCCATGGATCAATTGTCCTTTCGGCCGGTAAAAGCGGTTTGAAACAGGCTTCTGCTTGTCTCACCGCCGGATTGTCCCAGATAATCCTTGTACAATCTGTTCACATCCGGGTTGTGATGGGCGGTCCTGATCTCCGCACCGTTATCCAAATCGAAAATGGCCTTTGTCCTGGCACGGAGCGTCTGCTCTCGGGCCCTCAGGGGCTGGCCCCCGCCATTGATGCAGCCATCGGGACAGGCCATTACCTCCAGCAGGTCCAGTTGGGTCCTGCCCGCCCTGATCTCCTCCAGAAGCCTCACCGCTTCAGCAAGTCCGTTTACCGCACCGATCCGGAGAGAACCTTTCCCGGTTTTCACCGTGGCTTCGCGGTACGATTTATGGATCCGGAATCTCTGAAGCTTGGACGGATCCATTTCGCTGCCGGTCTCCTGGCGGTAGATGCTCCGGGTCAGGCACTCCGCCTCACCACCCGCGGCAGCAGTCAGTTTACCTGCATATCCGTGAATCATAACGGGAGCTTCGGTCTCTCCGGATTGTAGCTTTTCCAGGTCAAGCCCGCTTAACCTGATCATCTTTGCCAGTTCCCTTGTGGTGAGTACAAAATCAATGACCGGGATCCCCTGCGGTGTCATTTCCCCGGATTTTGCCTCCCGCTTGGCTGCCGTGCACGAAGTGACCAGAACGGAGATGACCCTTTTCTTCCCGTGCATCAGTTGCCCGGCGAATCTTTCCTTCATCAGGATGCCGGTAATTTGTGCGGGCGACCTGAGCGGCGATAAAAAAGGGAGGAGCTCCGGAAAGTTCATTTCACAGAATTGTACCCATGCCGGACAGGAACTTGTTATCAGCGGATATGGCTTCTCCTGGCCTTTCCTTTCCTGAAAGATGGCTGCCTGTTCCATGATCATCACATCGGCTCCGAGGGAACTCTCCACAACGAAATCGAACCCGAGTCTCCGCAGCAGGACAGGAATGGTCTTTCCCAGATCCGTTCCTGGCCTGTAACCAAGCAGCTCTCCCAGGGAGACGGCCACAGCCGGGGTATACTGGACCATTACGAGGGCCTTCGGATCACTGAGATGCGGTTCCAGTCCGGGGAACTGGATATTTTCGGTCAGTGCACCGGTGGGACACACATTCAGGCATTGACCGCATGCCGTACAATTGGATTCATCAAGCGTTTTTGCAAGTGAGGTGGAAATCTTTAATTCATTCCCCCTTCCGGCAAAATCCAGGGTCGAGGTGGCCATGATCTCCCCGCAAACGCGCACACACCTGCCACACAGGATACATTTGGCAGGGTCCAGAACGATGGCCGGACTCGTCCGGTCGATCCCCCCGGAGCGTTTTTTCCCGGGGATGCGCCGTTCCCTGATATGCAGGTGTTCGGCGAGTGACTGCAGTTCGCAGGATAAGTTCCTCTCGCAGTAGAGACAATCGTCGGGGTGGTTGGAAAGCAGCAATTCCACGTTGGTCTTCCTGGCACGGAGGACCCTGGACGAGTGGGTTTTGATTTTCAGCTCCCCTTCAACGGGGAACGAACATGCAGGGACAAGGTTTTCCAGCCCTTCCACCTCCACCACGCACATGCGGCAGGCCCCCGTGGGAGAGAGCTCCTTCAGGTTGCAGATGGTGGGAACATGCATCCCGTGGCGGCTGAGCGCACTCAGAATGGTCTCACCTTTCTCTGCGATGATCTCCCTGCCGTTTACCTCCAGACGGATCCCCATGCTTTTATACTATTTATAGTAGACAGCTGAAAATTTGCATACTTCGTAACAGATCCCGCAGCCGATACATTTTTCCTGGACAATAAAATATGGATGCCTTGGCGTTCCGATGATCGCCTCGGCGGGACACCTTTTCGCACAGATGGAACATCCCGTGCAAAGGTCCACATCAATAAACCAGCTCCTCAACTGGGTACAGATATTTGAGGGACATACCCGGTCGAAGACATGTGCTTCGTATTCCTCCCTGAAGTATTTGAGTGAACTCATTACCGGATTGGGCGCATTCTGCCCCAGACCACACAGCGATGTATCCTTCATCACTCCGGACAGGCTCTCCATCTCCAGAACACCCCTGAAACGGTCCAGCGCGGACTGATCGGGTTCATCCGCGGGTCTGCTGCAGATGCGCTCCATCACCTCCGCCATCCGCCTGGTCCCCTCCCTGCAGGGGATACATTTGCCGCAGCTTTGCTTATCCACATAGGCCGTGAAATATCTGACCATATTGACCACACAGGTCCGGTCATCCAACACCAGGATGCCTCCCGAACCCATTCCCAGCTGATGTTTTTTCAGGTTTTCATAGGTGATTTCCAGATCCATCAAAGCCGGGGGGATCATATAACCCAGCGGTCCGCCCACGTGGACCGCCTTCAGCTCCCTGCCCCGCTCCACTCCTCCTGTGATTTTGTTAACAATTACATCGAATGTGGTTCCCATGGGCACTTCCACCAGCCCGGTAATCCTGGACCGGCCCGAAATGCTGAATATTTTTGTGCCGGGACAATCCTTTTGCCCGATGCTCCGGAACCAGTCCGGCCCTTTCCGGATGATTCCCGGAAGGTTGGATAGGGTCTCCACATTGTTAACAACCGTAGGCCTTCCCAGGTACCCCGTGGCGGTGGGATAGGGAGGCTTGGGGGCAGGCATCCCCCTTCTTCCTTCCAGGCTCGCAATGAGTGCGGTTTCTTCGCCGCACACAAAGGCGCCCGGACCCTTGCGAAGTGAGATCTGCAGGTTATAACCGCTATCGAGGATATTGTCACCGAGCAGGCCAAAATTCCTCAGCTCCCTGATGGCATGGTCGATTCTCTTTACGGAATCCTTCAATTCACTCCGGATGTATATGTATGCCCTGTTTGACCCGATGGCGTAAGCAGCAATGGCGATCCCCTCCAGCAACTGGAAAGGATTCCCTTCCATGAGATATCGATCCGTAAATGCACCTGGATCACTTTCTTCTGCATTGCAGATCAGATACTTCTGATCAGATGGTGTATCGGCGGCCGTTTTCCATTTCAGCCCCGTGGGGAACCCTCCCCCTGATCTTCCTCTCAATCCGCTGCGGATCACCAGGTTACAAACCTCACTGAAGGTATACCTGCGGATCACACTGAGAAAAGCGCTGTATCCCCCCCTTCCCACATATTCAGCCAGTGAAAATGGATCAATGATGCCGCAGTGTTCCAGTACGATCCTGCTCTGAAGGGCAAAAAACGGGATGTTATCCAGGTTGCGGATGTCACTCCAGGTTTCCTGCCTGTTCCCGGGCAATTGTCCGATCACCAACTCCGCAGGGATCACCATGTGGAAGATGTCATCCAGGAGCGCAGGGACCCTGTCTGCTGTCACTCTCCTGAAAAACAGCCTGGTACGGCCTGGCAGCTGGACCGATAACACCGGTTCTTCTGACAGAAGCCCGATACTGCCGGTCTCCCTGATTTCCGCACCGATATTTCTTTCCTCCAGGTAATGCTCGACAGCCCGCCATGTCTCTCCCGCACCGGCCACCATGCCCGAGGTGGTACTGTTCACCATGATCAGGGGTTGTTCCAACACCTGGCGGCTGAGCAGCGCCAGGTGCTCCCTTTCTTCCCTTCCCAGCCCGGAGGGATCCGTCTGAGCCAGTCTGAGCAGTAATTCCTTATCGGGATCCATCCTCCAGGTATTGATTGATAATTTCTCTCAGCCGCTTCACAGTGATTCCTGAAAAATAGGTGCCGTTGATGGCCATGACGGGTGACTGACCGCAGGCGCCCAGGCAGGACTGAACCTCCAGGCTGAACAATCGGTCCCTGGTCGTCTCGCCGTCGCCGATATCCAGGATTTTTTTTATTTCCTCCACCAGTCTGCCCGCACCATCCAGATGACAGGCCGAACCGTTGCAAACCGTGATATGGTATTTGCCTCCCGGACTGAAAGTGAACTGGTTATAAAAAGTGGCCAGACCATATACCTTGCTGGAGGGAAGGGAAAGATGGGACCCGATCCTGACAATGGCCTCTTCCGAGATATAACCCAATTCGTCCTGTACAGCCTGCAGAAGGGGGATCAGTGAATTCCTCCTGACATGCGGGAACCGCGCAATGATGTCGCCGATACGATCAGGATGGGCTGGCATAAAATCGTTCAGTGTCAAATGATCTGTCTGAAAAAATAACAATTATCACACTACTCACAAAGATATTGATTATGTTTGTTATTTGAAAAACAGAACGCTATTTGAACGGGGTATAAATTAGCGGGACAATGGACCGAAATTGTTATCTTTAACGATATTAGACGGTATGGCACTGATCAGAAAAGAGATCAGGATCTGTATGGGCAGTTCCTGTTTCAGCAGGGGGAACCGTCACACCCTCCATCTGCTGCAGAAATACCTGACGGATCATCAACTGGAGCGTGATGTGATCCTGAAAGGCAATCATTGTTTCAACGAATGCAGCAAGGGTCCCATTCTGAAAATAGACACAAGGGTATACGAAGAAGTGAACAAGGACAATATCATAGAGATCCTGGAACAGGAACTGGGAGATCTTTAACCGATCATAGATGGAAGCCCTTCTGAAGATCAACGACGAAAAATGTATTGCCTGCTATGCGTGCGTCAGGGCATGCCCTGTGAAGGCTATCCGGGTGAGCAGCGAGAAAGAGAAACCCGAGATCATCCCCGAACGTTGCATAGGATGCGGCAGCTGCGTAGCAGCCTGTGGTCCAGGGGCCATCGATATCAGGGATTCCAGGGAAGCGCTGAAAAAGCTGCTGAAAAACAAGCAGCGGGTGGCCGCACTGGTGGATCCCTCCATTGCAGGTGAGTTCCCGGATATCACCGATTACAGGAAATTTGTGCAGATGCTCAGGACGCTGGGGTTTGACCTGGTTCATGAAGTGTCTTTCGGAGCAGACCTGGTGGCCAGGGCTTACAGCGCGCTTTTTGACCAGAGCAGGGGGAAGTTTTACATCATGACAAACGACCCGGTTACTGTAGATTATATAAGGAAATACAAACCTTCGCTCCTGCCCAACCTGGCGCCTCTTCTGCCGCCTGCAGCAGCGACTGCAGGCGTGGTGCGGAAAATCAGCGGGAATGATACCCGGATGGTATATATCAGTCCGCTGATTGCCAGTAAAAACGAGATCCTTGGTTTCGAGGGTGAAAGCAGCATTGATCTGGCCATCACTTTCGTTGAGTTGCGGGACCTGTTCAGCGAAGCGGGCATCCATGAAACGGACCTGGAATACAGCGATTTTGATGAGCCGCTCGGCTACAAGGGTTCCTTTTTCCCGCTGGCCAACGGTATCATCCAGGCTGCCGGGATCAGCGAGGAATTGCCGGATTCGAAAGTGATCACCATCGAGGGAAAGGGCATCATCGAAGGTATCGATGAATTCGAGGAGTCTGTCAGCACCATCAAATGTCACTTCAACCTTTATTACAAGGAATTCCTGATGGGAAGGGGAACCAGCCTGGGAGGCAAGCGATACCTGCGGCGAAGCCATCTCATCAAGTATGTGAACAAGCGATTCAAAACCCTGGACATGGATTCCTGGAGATCGGCCATGGAGCGCTTCAGCGAAATGGATTTGTCGAGGGACTTCAAAGCCGATGACCAGTCCCTGACCCTGCCACCCCCGGAGAGAATACAGCAGATCCTGAAAGAGCTGGACAAGGAGGGGGAAAGTAACCTGGGTTGCGGCGCCTGCGGTTATGCAAGCTGCAGGGATTTTGCCACAGCCATCGCCCAGGGGCTCGCCATCCCGGAAATGTGTAACACATTCGCCATCCGCAACCGCCAGGATCATATCAGATCACTGAAGATCAGCAATGAGAAACTGGCCCAGACCCAGGAAGCGCTCAGGAAATCGGAACGGATCGCACAACGGGAGAAAGAAGCTGCCAGGGAAGCCACCGAGATCGTCAGGCGTATGCTTCATAAACTGCCATCCATGGTGGTGATCTGTGACCAGAACCTGAAGATCCTTCAGACCAATCACAGTTTCATCGAACTGCTGGGAGAGGAAGCCAGTGAGATCAATGAAGTTGTTCCGGGTCTGGCCGGGGCCGATCTGAAAACCCTTCTGCCCTATCATTTTTATAATCTTTTCACCTATGTACTGACCCACAACGAATCGATCACGAACCGGGATATCAATTTTGAGGACAAGATTCTGAATGTAAGCATTTTCGTGATTGAGAAAGAGAAAATCGTCGGAGCCGTGATCCGGGACATGTCCGCCCCGGAAGTACAGAAAGAGGAAGTGGTTAAGCGGCTCACCGAAGTCATCGACAAGAACCTGGGCCTGGTGCAGCAGATCGGATTCATACTCGGGGAAGGAGCATCCGAAACGGAGCGCATGCTCAATTCGATCATTGAATCCTACAAATCCCGCAGGGACTTGAAAGAGGAATGAACGAAAAATTCTATATAGAGGTCGCACTTGAGCAGCGGAACTGCGGGAGCGAGCGGATTTGCGGGGACGTGTTCATCAGCCGGAAGATCAAGGAAGAAAACCGCACCCTTGCAGTCCTTTCTGACGGTATGGGACACGGGGTGAAAGCCAATGTCCTGGCAACGCTCACAGCCACCATGGCTGTCAACTTCACCAGGGAACACAAATCGGTGGAAAAGATCGCCGAAATGATCATGAATACCCTCCCTGTCTGCAGCGAACGCCACATGAGCTATTCGACCTTCACCATCGTGGATATCGAACACGACGGGCTGACAACCATCCTGGAATATGATAACCCGCAGAGTATCATTCTCAGAAACAACAAACCTTTTCATCCCAACTGGAACTGCCTGATCCTGCACAGTGAAAAAAATGCGGGGAAAGAAATACTTTCCTGCCAGTTCCGGCCCATGAAGGAAGACCGCATCATCTTCTGCAGCGACGGGGTAGCCCAGTCAGGGCTGGGAACCGAAAAATACCCCCTGGGATGGGGAAGGGATAAGATCGAAGCATATGCCATCCGTCTCATCGGGAACAGCCCCAGGATCTCCGCTGCCAGACTCGCAACCAAGATCGTCCAGATGGCTCACAGGAATGATGATTTTCATCCCGGGGATGATATCAGCTGTGCTGTAATCTATTTCAGGCAGCCGAGACAACTCATGATCGTCACCGGTCCCCCGTATGAGAAGGAACATGACAGGGAACTCGCTGAAGCCGTGAAGGGCTTCCGTGGAAAGAAGGTGATCTGCGGAGCAACCACTGCGGATATTATCGCACGCGAGCTGAATGCGGAGATTGAAGATTCCCTGGAATTTGAAGATCCCGAATTGCCTCCCCTTTCCCGCATGGAAGGAATTGACCTGGTAACCGAAGGGATCCTGACCCTTACCAAGGTGACCCGGCTTCTGAAGGAGCACTCCCCTTCCTATGTACCCGGAAAGGGACCTGCAGACCGCATCGTCAGGCTGGTCAAAGAAAGTGACGAGATTCATTTCATCATCGGCACCAGGATCAACATTGCCCACCAGGATCCCAATCTCCCCGTGGAACTGGAAATGCGCAGAACGGTTGTGAAAAGAATGGCCAGGTTGCTGGAGGAAAAATTCCTCAAGGAGGTCGCGATACGTTACATTTAGAACAAACTGTGGATCTTGTACGTATTATACTTGGCACGTTTATTGACACTACTGTACCACGCTTGCTGTCCGGTGTGAACTGACAGAATGGCTGAAAATATATGAATGAGAGGAGGATTTATTGAATGGATGGTTTTATGAACAGTATCGGCAACCTGATGATACCCATTGAGGAGGAGACAGAATATATTCCGTTGCTTTCTGAAGAAGAGGAAGAGGATCTGAAGAAGATGAATATTCCGGACGTGCTTCCGATTCTGCCCCTCAGAAATACAGTGCTTTTCCCGGGGGTGGTGATCCCCATTACCGTGGGAAGGGACAAGTCACTCCGGCTCGTACAGGAAGTATACCGGAAAAGCAAGATCCTGGGGGCGGTGGCACAGAAGGACAGTTCCATCGAAGACCCTGATTTCGAGGATATGTACAAAGTGGGCACGGTAGCCCAGATCCTGAAAATTCTCGAGATGCCCGACGGGACCACCTCCGTGATCATACAGGGAAGAAAGCGTTTTCAGATGGATGACCTGCTGACCAACAAGCCGTACCACGCTGCCAAAATCACTTCGCTGGAAGATTCCGACGTTGAACCCGACGGTGAAGCCAGGGCTGTGGCTGCAGCGCTTAAAGAGCTGGCCATTAAGATTATCAGACTTTCATCAAACATACCGACAGAGGCGACCTTTGCCGTGAAAAACATTGAGAGTCCCTCTTTTCTCATCAATTTCCTGGCATCCAACAGTGAATTGTCACTGAAGGAAAAACAGATGCTGCTTGAGAACAACAGTATTTCGAAACGGGGTTTCATCCTGCTGGAACACCTTTCCAAGGAAGCACAGATGCTGGAACTGAAGAATGATATCCAGACCAAGGTCAAAAGCGACCTGGACCAGCAGCAGCGCGAGTATCTGCTGCACCAGCAGATGAAAACCATCCAGGACGAACTGGGGGGATCACCCCAGGACCAGGAAGTGCAGGAATACAGGACAAAAGCAAAGAAGAAAAAATGGAGCAAGGAGGTATCCGCCGCATTTGAGAAGGAACTTGAAAAGTTCGCAAGGCTCAACCCGGCCACCGGAGAATATTCCGTACAGGCCAATTATCTCCAGACCCTGATCGAACTTCCCTGGAACGAATACACGAAGGATAATTTCAACATGACCAGGGCCAGCAGGATCCTGGAAAAGGATCATTTCGGACTGGAGAAAGTCAAGGACCGGATCCTGGAGCATCTGGCCGTACTGAAGCTCAAAGGTGACCTGAAATCTCCCATCCTCTGTCTGGTAGGCCCCCCGGGAGTGGGGAAAACATCCCTGGGGAAATCCGTCGCAGCAGCGCTGAACAGGAGGTATGTCAGAATGTCACTGGGAGGGTTGCACGACGAAGCAGAGATCAGGGGTCACAGGAAAACATACATTGGCGCCATGCCGGGGAGGATCATCCAGAATCTGAAAAAAGCGAAATCATCCAATCCGGTGTTTGTTCTGGATGAAATCGATAAGGTGGGAAGGGATGCACAGGGCAATCCTGCCTCGGCCCTGCTGGAAGTCCTGGACCCCGAACAGAACAGCACGTTCCATGACAACTTCCTGGAACTGGATTATGACCTGTCCAGGGTCATGTTCATTGCCACAGCCAATACAACCTCTGGCATTCATCCGGCACTGCTGGACCGCATGGAGGTGATCAACCTGTCAGGTTACATCGTGGAGGAGAAGATCGAAATTGCCAGAAGGCATTTGATCCCAAAGCAAATTGAGTATCACGGCCTCAAGTCCAGTCAAATCTCTCTTCCCAGGAGAACCCTTGAATTTATCATTGAAAGTTATACCCGTGAATCGGGCGTCAGGCAGCTTGACAAGCAGATTGCCAAGCTGGTCAGGGTGGTGGCCAGACACATTGCATTTGATGACGCATATGAGAAATCCATTACCAAAAAGAAAGTGCTTGAGGTCCTGGGTCAGCCACGTTTTATCAAGGAGAAATATGACGGGACCAGGTATGCTGGTGTGGTCACCGGTCTGGCATGGACTGCCACCGGCGGAGAGATCCTTTTTGTGGAAACTTCGCTCAGCCAGGGTGAGGGAAAACTTACCCTAACGGGGAATCTGGGTGATGTCATGAAAGAATCTGCGGTCATTGCGCTGGAATATCTGAAATCGCATGCACCGTCCCTGTCCCTCGACCCCAAATTATTTCAGAAATATAATGTGCATGTGCATGTCCCCGAGGGAGCCATTCCGAAAGACGGTCCCTCTGCAGGTGTGGCCATGATGACTTCAATCACATCTGCCTTTACCCGGCGCATGGTGAGAAACCATACGGCAATGACCGGCGAGATCACCCTGAGGGGCAAAATCCTCCCCGTCGGGGGTATCAAAGAGAAGATTCTGGCTGCAAAAAGGGCAGGGATCACCGACATCGTGATCTCTGCGGAGAACCGCAAGGATGTGGAGGACATCAAAGAGATCTACCGCGAAGGATTGCGGTTTGTTTATGTGCATGAAATTTCCGAACTGATCGAATTTGCGCTCCTGCAGGAAAAGGTGGAGTCGCCGACGCCCATCAGCTAACAGATCAGCAGTTTCGCGGTCTCCACTCCGTTCGGACTGTTGATCCTAACGAAATAGATGCCGCAGGGAAATCCTTTCCCCTGAAGGTCGGAAATGGTGAATGATTCATCTACCCGGGTCCGGTGTTTGTATACCGGCATACCTTCCAGGTTAAATACTTCGATCATGGGAGTACAGGTTTAGGTTTAGCTAGCGGTTTGTAAGGGGCTAATTTAGGCAGCGCCATAATCAAAGTAAAGGAAAAAAGCACTTATTGTATAAAGGAGATTCCCTGCCATATGAAACCGTCAAATCTCTGTATGAAGAACAGGGATCTGTTAAAAACCGGCCTCCAGCAACCGGATCTTCTGGGCGGGGATCTTGAGGGTATGGGAAATGCCTGAATATTCCAGCGTACAGCTGCAATTCTTACGGTTCACGCGGGATAGGTATTTCAGATTGACCAGGTAGGACCTGCTGGCCCTGAAAAAACCGTCCGAACGTATCAATTCTTCGATGGTTCCCAGGTTATGGGTGATCAGTTCTCTTTTTCCGTTCAGCAGCTGCACGTAAGTATAATTTCCATCTGCTTCGCAATAGATCACTTCTGAAGGATTTACCAGGATATATCCCGACCGGGTGTTCAGCTTGACTTTCCCCGGACCTGATGGCCGCAGTGCTTCCAAAAATTGTTTGATATCCTGTGTCCTGTCAGACTGAATCTTGTTCCTGTACCGGTGTATTGCCGCAACCAGTTCTTCCCTGCGAACCGGTTTCAGAATATAATCGAAGGCAGAGGTCCGTATGGCCCGGATGGCAAAATTTTCATATGCCGTAACGAAGATGATCCCGGGAGTATACCCCTCAAGTCCGATCTGTTCAATGAAACTGAAACCATCTTTGCCCGGCATCTGGATGTCCAGGATGACCAGATCGGGATTCTCCTTTCTTGTGATCCGGATCGCTTCATCCACGTTTTCCGCAAAACCGACCAGCTTCAATTCTTCCTCTTCCTGAAGCATGTACTGCAGTAAAATGCGTGCTTCCGGTTCATCATCCACCACGAGTATTTTCAACGGGTAACTCATGCTTCGGTTCATTGGGCGAATTCCTGCATCAGGGTAATACCCGGGGCCAAGTTATAAAATTCCACAGGCCCGCAGATAAGCCCTTTCGATTTTTTTTCAGCTTCACTGCTATGCGCACACAAGGGGATGGCCGGTTTTCATTCTCACAGAAGCGTCCGTTGATAAAGAAAAAAATCAAGTAAAACGTTACCTTTATAAAAAAAATTGATGAGGAAAATAGCTGTATTTCCCGGTTCCTTTGATCCTTTCACACTCGGTCACGAATCGATCGTCCTGCGTTCACTGGACCTGTTTGACCAGATCATCGTGGCCATCGGGGTGCATTCGGGTAAAAAACCCTTGTTGAAAATAGCATCCCGGGTTCAAATGGTCAATGAGGTCTTCAGCTCCGTCGACAAGGTTACTGCCGAATCCTTTGAAGGACTTACAGTGGATTTCTGTATCAAGGTACATGCCACCCATATGCTCAGGGGGATCCGGACGGCAGCCGATTTTGAATATGAACGGGCAATCGCGCAGATCAATAAAAGGATGCTGCCCGGGGTGGAATCCATTTTCCTGCTCACCTCACCCGAACACACGCCCATTAACTCAACCATAATCAGGGACATCATCCGCAACGGCGGGGATGCCTCCCAGTTCCTTCCGGAAAAAATTGACATCAAAAAATACCTCTGATGCCGCTCCGCTGGATCATTGTGCTTTGCTTCCTGGTCCGGGCAGCTGTCCCTGTTGCTGCCGGACCGACCGTTATTCACGGTTCGGAACCGGGATACGGCGGAAAACTGATCCATGTTTTTATCCAGGGCAATCCTTTCCTTCCCATAACGCAGTATTCCGATACGGTCCGCTGTGCCGAAGACGGCAGTTTTCATATTTCCATTGACCTGAAGGAGGGGACTTTCGTGTACCTTGAAACAGGGGTATATGAAGGGTCCATTTATGCCGAACCGGAATTCATTTACAGGATCGAGCTTCCTCCCTACAGAAAAAAAACTTATGCCGATCTGGTCTCTCCCTTCTTCACACCAATCCGGTTCCATGTGGAGGTGTCGTCAAGGACCGCAGGCGACGGATCCGGTTCTATCAGCGGACCGGAGGAGCTCAACCACCGGTTATTCCGGTTTGATACCCTGATCGATTCTGTAAACCAGGAAGTGATCATGAACAGGCGCAGGGAACTGGCTGGCAATCTGGATTCGGTGATCAGGGCTATGGAAGCCTCCTACGCAGAAGATTCTTCCTCCTTTTTCGCCGAATACAGGAAATACAAATACGGTATCCTGAAAATGAATGAAGGAAAAACGGGACTGGAAGAGATCGGCGCAAAATACCTGGGGCCGGAGGTCCGGGATGCTCATCCCGGATTCATGCAGCTTTTTCATGCGATGTACAGGGATTTCCTTTTTTATTTCTCCAGAACAGAGGAAGGAGCGGGGATCCGGAATGTGATCAACCGGTCCCACAACCTGGACGCACTCCGGGAACAGATCCGGCTCCATCCTTCTGTAAGCAGTGATACCCTGGCCGATCTGATCCTGCTCAGGGAACTCTCCACGGTGTTCTATCAGGGAGAGTATCACCAGGAGGCCATACTGATTATGCTTGATTCGATGATACAGGATCCGTTGATCCCCCGGTACGGCCTCTATGCCGCACAGATCAGACAAAAATTATCCAACCTGCTCATCGGCTCTCAGCCCCCTGTATTTAGCCTGACCGACATGCAGGGTGACCGTTATTCACTTTCCGATTCTGAAGGAAAATATACATATCTCATTTTCTGTACCCCTGAACACTATGGCTGTATGATGGAATATCCCTTCCTGCAATCCTATCTTTCCAGGCATACAGCTTATCTGGATGTGGTCTCCGTCATGGTGGCGGAAGAAAGGAAGGATGTGGAGCAGTTCATGGAACGGAACGGTTATCAGTGGAAAGCGGTGTATTATAAAGATCAACCCGGTATTTTGAGTGATTATGAAGTACGGGCATTTCCCGTTGCCTATCTGATCGGTCCGGATGGCACCCTGGTCCTTTCCCCGGCACCCCTTCCGTCGGAAGGGTTTGAGCAGCAGCTATTCAGGATCATGCGGTCCCGGGGAGAGATCTGATCAAAGTAAATGCTTGATGAACAATACATCCAGGATACTCGGATAGGTATTCTTGCGGATGAAATCGGTCTGGCCGGGGACCACCCACACTGCTTCTGTAATGCCCTCGCCGGATTGCGGACGGGGTTTCCCCCTGCCGCTGTATGCCATCTCAAACCACCTGGTTTTTTTCAGGATCCGCTCATCCGACTGCTGGTATGTATGGTAGGTGGAAATTACGGGCTGAACGAGTTTCAGACCTTGAAGCCCCGTTTCCTCAGACACTTCCCTGAGCGCCGCGGTTTCATAATCCTCACCCGGTTCCAGTTTCCCTTTTGGCAGGTCCCACACACCATCCCGCCTGATCACCAGGAACTCCCCCTGCCTGTTGAAGACCAGGCCTCCTCCCGCCTCCACGAAACGGAAACAGGATTTGAATTCTTCGATCAACGACAGCATGTCCTCGTGGAAGATGTAAAGGTTTTTAACCTGTTTCAGCATAAAAAATACTTCCACCAGCTCATTCAGTTCCTGGATGTTGTTATACCGGTAAAAAAGACCTTTGTTCTTTCCAAAGGCCTTTGAAAAATCATCCCCGAAATATACTGTTCTGTCCTTGAAAAAAACTTTATACATTTGTCAGATGGCACAAGTGAGGAAACAGATTGCCGGCTTCCTTTTACAAAGTAAAGCAATAATCTTAGAACCTGCAAAACCCTTCAGATGGGCTTCGGGCTGGCTTTCACCCATTTATTGTGACAACAGGATCACACTTTCCTACCCCGGTATCAGGAACCATATCACAGAAGCATTTGTGGAAACGATCCTTACCCATTTCGGGCAACCCGGACTGATTGCCGGGGTGGCCACAGGGGCCATCGCCCAGGGCGCCCTGGTGGCCGACCGGATGAACCTGCCCCTGGTCTACGTAAGATCCGCTCCCAAAGCGCATGGCCGTCAGAATCTGATTGAAGGCCGTATCACAGGGGGAGAGAAGGTGGTGGTGGTGGAGGATCTGGTCAGTACCGGAGGAAGCTCCCTCAGGGCGGTAGAAATCCTCAGGGAAAGCGGCGCTGAGGTGCTGGGCATGGCAGCCATTTTTACATACGGATTCCGGGTTGCAGAGGATAACTTCAGGGAAGCAGGCGTACCGCTGGTCACCCTGAGCGATTACGATACCCTGATCAGCCTGGCCCTGGAATCGGGGTACATCAGGAAAGACCAGTTAAAGCTTCTCGAAGACTGGAAGAAGGATCCTTCCGGCTGGGGTGGCGGAAATCCATAATCATACTGCATGAAGATCGAAAGCCGAATAGGGAAATCATCCAGCAGCGACCAGCAGATCTACGGGTTTCTTACCGATTTTAATAATTTCAGCCGCATCGTTCCGCAGGACCGGGTCAGCCAGTGGGAATCATCCACGGAACAATGCAGTTTCCGGGTAGACCCGGTGGGAAAAGCGACCCTGAAAATTGTGGAAAAAAAACCCTGTTCCCTGGTGAAGATCGCTTCCGTTCCCGAGTTTTCCACCTACAATTTTACCATCTGGATCCAGCTGAAACGTGTGAATGAGCAGGACACCAGGGTTAAGGTTACCATCGAGCCCCATGTGAACAGGTTCCTGCTTTCCATGATCAGGTCCCAGCTGAAACAGCTGGTGGACGGGATCGTGGACCAGATCGAGACTTTTCATTTTGATCAGTAGCCGGAGAATTTGATCGCATGAAATCCATACGCCTGGGTGATATCTCCTTCATTGACAAGCAGCTCTCCGTATTCATTCACCCCGGTGATGATCCCCTGAAAAGATCTGTTGCCTGAAATAAAAAGGGAAGTCTCACCCACTCTGTAAAGCAGATCCAGGTATTCCCTGTCCATCTTTTCGAAGGATCCATCAATGAGCTGCTTCAGGCGCTGCTGCAGGTATCCATGCAGCATCTCGGCCATCCTGCCGGGATCCTCCACCATGCCGGTCTCCAGTCTCAGGGAGGTGGCCGGTACTTCAAAGGGCGGGAAAAGGGTCTGGTTAAGATTCAGTCCAATCCCTGCAATGGAATGGGTAAGGGACTGACCGGTAACGCCGTGTTCAATCAGAATCCCTGCGATCTTACCCCTGCCCGTCATAATATCGTTGGGCCATTTGATCCGTGACCGGATATGGAATGCATGCAGCAGGTCACACAGGGCAAGGGAGACCGCCCTGGAGAGATAAAACTGACTGGAGGCTGACAAAAATACAGGGAACAGCAGTACACTCATCAACAGGTTCTCTCCGCTGTTGCTGTGCCATCTGTTATTGCCCTGTCCCCTTCCAGATTCCTGATAATCAGCAATTATAACGACTTCGTCCCGTAGCTCCTCACGCTTCAGAAGACCGGCAAGATACCTGTTGGTCGAATCGACGCGGTCAAGTTTTATCCATCGGACACCCATGGTACAATTTTTGCCATTCTACTTCCAAGATACAACAATCGGATTGTTACAATGTTAAATGATCTGATGTATTTATTCATTACCTTTGCATAAAAAAGGCGGATGCAGGAAAGCGAACCAGTGAGCGTTGAGGAAAAGAGACAATTGATTATCGAGGCGATTCAGGAAAAAAAGGGTAAAGAAATAGTGACCATCGATCTTTCACAGGTTGAGAATGCCATATGCGACTGTTTTATTATTTGTCACGGGGATTCGTACACACAGGTAGACGCCATTACAGAGTCGGTCGAGAAAAAACTGAAGGAGGATGTGAAAATTCGCCCGCATCACATTGAGGGTTTGCAGAACAGCCAGTGGGTGCTGCTGGATTATTTTGACATCCTGGTCCATATCTTCCAGAAAGACTTCAGGACTTTTTATAACCTGGAAGAACTATGGGCAGATGGAGATCTGGTGAAGTTGGAGGAAACATAGAAAACAATGAATGATGGCAGATAAAAAGGATCATCAGGGAAACATGCCTGGTGGGAATCCCGGAAACCGGCCCGGAAGGAATCCCGGAAACCGGCCCGGAGGGAATCCCGGAAACCGGCCCGGAGGGAATCCCGGAAACCGGCCGGGTGGCAATAATAAACCCAAGTTCAGCTCATACTGGATCATCGGAATTATTTTGCTGGTGATGATAGGAATACAGTTTCTTGGATCATCAAGCGGATTGAAAGAGATTGACTCCAACCGGTTTTTCCAGATGTTACAGAACGGTGATATCGAGAAGATCGTCATCGTGAACAAGGAGAAGGTCGAGATCTACATAAAAACTGAAAGGCTCTCGGATTCCAGGTATGAAGATGTGGAATCCCAGAAAAGGAATACCGTACTCGGGCAATCGGTACCGCAGTATTATTTCACAATCATCAGCCAGGATGTGTTCGTACAGGATCTCAATGAGGTCATGAATGAACTTCCCCCCGACAAACGGCCCACCTATACCACAGTTACCCGGAAGAATTATTTCGGGGAGATACTGCTCTGGGTCCTGCCATTTCTTATCATCCTGGGTATCTGGATCTACATGCTCCGGCGGATGGGGGGAGGCGCTGGAGGCGGAGGTGCCAGCAGCATATTCAGCGTAGGCAAATCAAAAGCCCAGATATTTGACAGGGATACCAATGTGAAGGTGGATTTCAGTGATGTGGCCGGACTGGAGGAGGCCAAGATGGAGATCAGGGAGATCGTGGAATTTTTAAAGAATCCCCAGAAATATACCGACCTGGGAGGCAAGATCCCGAAAGGGGCCCTGCTGGTAGGCCCTCCCGGAACCGGGAAAACCCTGCTCGCCAAGGCAGTTGCCGGTGAAGCCCATGTGCCCTTCTTTTCCATGTCCGGCTCCGATTTTGTGGAAATGTTCGTGGGAGTGGGTGCATCCAGGGTGCGCGATCTGTTCAAACAGGCTAAGGAAAAAGCCCCCTGCATTGTCTTTATCGATGAGATCGATGCGGTGGGGCGCGCCAGGGGAAGAAATCCCAATTTCGGGTCCAACGATGAAAGGGAAAATACCCTGAACCAGCTGCTTACGGAAATGGACGGGTTCAGCAGCAACAGCGGTGTGATCATCCTCGCCGCCACCAACAGGGCGGATGTGCTGGACAAGGCCCTGCTCCGTGCAGGCCGCTTTGACAGGCAGATCCATGTGGAATTGCCCGATCTGAATGAACGGAAAGCCATCTTCCAGGTCCACATGAAACCCATCAAAATCGACTCCTCGGTGGATGTGGAGTTCCTGGCCAGGCAGACCCCGGGGTTCTCGGGAGCCGACATCGCCAACGTCTGTAATGAGTCAGCACTGATCGCCGCCAGGAAAGATAAAAAGGTAGTGGAACGCCAGGATTTCCTGGATGCCATTGACCGGATTATCGGGGGACTCGAAAAGAAAAACAAGATCATCAAGGACGAGGAGAAGCGGACCATTGCCTTTCACGAAGCCGGACACGCCACAGTCAGCTGGCTGCTCGAATATGCCAACCCGCTCGTGAAGGTCACCATAATCCCCCGCGGCCGTGCCCTGGGCGCTGCCTGGTATCTGCCCGAAGAGCGGCAGATCACAACCACCGAGCAGATGCTGGACGAAATGTGTGCCACGCTGGGTGGCCGAGCCGCGGAGGAAATTGTCTTCGGAAAGATCTCCACCGGTGCACTCAATGACCTTGAGAAAATCACCAAGCAGGCTTACGCGATGATTTCCTATTTCGGTATGAGCGAGAAGATCGGCAACCGCAGTTATTACGATTCATCGGGACAGCAGGACTTCAATTTCAACCGGCCCTACAGCGAAAAAACAGCCGAAACCATCGACGATGAAGTCAAGAAGCTGATCGATCTGCAGTACAAAAGGGCCAAAGCAATCCTGGAGAAGAGCAGGGAGGGATTGACCAGGCTGGCGGAACTCCTGCTTGAGCGGGAAGTGATCTTCAGTGACGATTTGGAAAAGATCTTTGGCAAGCGGCCATGGGCTACCGAAGAACCGCTGCCTGAGCGTCCCAAACCGGTTTCAGGGAAGAACCGCTCCGAAAAGTCCAAAGAAGAAACGAAACCACTGGACAATAAGGCAGAGAAGGTAAAGTGATGGGAACCAATCTTGTCAATATTTTTTCCACCGACAAGCCATACTACGCGGAATTGATCAGGCAGATGCTGTCGGATCACCAGATTCATTCTTTTATCATCAATAAACAGGATTCGGCATATAAATTCGGTGACATTGACATATTCGTTCACCGGGACCATGTGATCAGGGCCAAAATGCTGATCCGTGAATTTGAGACACTTTGAAAGACCTGCTTACCCGTACGCTGACAGGCATTTCCCTTGTGATCCTGGTTGCCGGATCCATCCTGCTCGGTCCGGTTCCGTTCCTGCTGGTGATCATCATGATATATCTGCTCAGCGCCAGAGAATTGATGAAGCTTCAGGAGATCACCGCATGGAAAACGTTTATTCCTGTATCCCTTTCGGGGACCGTGTTATTCCTGGCGGTATACCTGGTCCTGCAGCACCGGTTGAATCCACTCTGGTTCATTCTTCCTGCGGGGATCTGGCTGGCAGGATATGTCAGCGGATCCCGGAAATTTTATCTGCTCGCCCTCTGCTGGCTCACCCTTCCGCTTACGCTTTTTTATGTCCTCGGCTGGCTGGCGGAAGACGCAACTTATCGTCCGCTGCTTCCGCTGTCATTGATCGCCCTGGTTTGGGTCAATGATACGTTTGCATACCTCACCGGGACCTGGATCGGCAAACACAGGATGACTCCCCGGCTCTCGCCGGGTAAAACATGGGAAGGATTTTTCGGGGGTCTGGCATTCACACTGATCGGAGGAGGGATCATCTATGCCATTTCAGCGCATTATCGGCTGACGGAATGGCTCCTGCTCTCCCTGATCATTCCAGTCTTCGGGCTATGGGGAGACCTTTTCGAGTCCAGGCTGAAAAGAGACAGGAACCTGAAAAACACAGGCAACCTGCTGCCGGGACACGGGGGGATCCTGGACCGGTTTGATTCGCTGTTTTTTTCAGCACCTGCTGTTTTTGTCGTAGTTGTGTGTTATCATTATTTTTTCCGGTGAGAAAAGACTGCATAAGGAATGATCAAGCTGCATAAAGAAGGGCGTCTGATCGTGTTGATCACCTTCCTGGTGGTCCTTGCCCTCATTATATTAACGTTCCTGTATCTGCCCAGGCTGGCCAGTTACATTACCTTCTTCATGGCGATCCCGGTCTTTTTCATGGTCGTGCGTTTTTTCAGGGTCCCCTTCCGGCGCCCCCTGGTGGATGAAGAGACGATCACAGCCCCCGCGGATGGAAAAGTAGTGGCCATTGAACGGGTTCACCAGGAAGAGTACCTGGGTGCAGCTGCCATGCAGGTTTCCATATTCATGAGCTTCCATGATGTGCATATCAATTACTTCCCCGTAAGCGGAATGGTGGAATATGTCCGCCATCACCCCGGGAGATATTTCATTGCCAGGCATCCGAAATCTTCCGCCCTCAATGAACGTACCTCCATCGGGATCAAACATTCCTCCGGACCTGTCCTGGTGCGTCAGATCGCCGGATATGTGGCCCGGAGGATCCGCTGTTATGCAGTGAAAGGAACGCTGGCACAGCAGGGATCCGAGCTGGGTTTCATCAGGTTCGGATCCAGGGTGGATCTTTTCATTCCCCCGGACGCGGAGATTCTGGTCAGCCTGAACCAGCGGGTTACAGGAAGCATCACACCGGTAGCCCGGTTGAAGTAGCGCTTCCCATCCCCTTCGGATGGTGGACAGGTGACCCTGCCGTCTAAAAAAGACCTGAATGTCTTTTTTTTAACATCCGGTTAACACTTTCCTCCCGATTGATCCCATATCTTGCACACTGAAACAATTACTTAACTAAAAAAGAATTCAGCATGAGAAAAGTATTAGCCATCTTAGCACTTGCAATTTTTATCGTCGGCGTCAGCGCTCCCGCCATAGCGGCAAACAACCGTTCCTTCACAGTTATTTCCCTGATGGACGAAGATCCGAAGAAAAAGGATCAGACAAGTGAAAAAGCCGTTCCTGCAGAAAATAAATCCGAAAAGAAAGCAGGATGCGAGCACAGCACAGAAGCCAAGGCTGAGAAAACTGCAGAAGCAAAGAAAAAAGATTGTTCCAAGTAAACAGTGAACATGACTTGAAGTTTTAAGGTCCGTTACATTCAGATTGTGAGTTTTCAGAAGCTGCTCCGCCCAGGCGGGGCAGTTTTTTTTTGACCTCCTAAAAAGACTTTTCCTATCTTTACTGATGATAAATAAAAGCTATTCCGATGAATAGAGATCAAGTACCCGGTATTACGGAAGATGTTTCATGGATCGGGGTCCTGGACCGGGACCTGGTCACCTTTGACATTGTTATGGAGACCAGGTATGGTACCACATACAATTCATACTTCGTCAATGCGGATAAAAAAACTGTGATCGATACGGTGAAGGAGAAATTCTGGCCGGAATATAAACAAAAGCTGCTCGCCCTCACCGATCCGCAGGATATAGCTTACATCATTTTCAACCACACCGAGCCGGACCATTCGGGATCACTCAGGCACCTGCTGGAACTGGCACCTTCGGCCACAGTGGTGGGAAGCGGTCAGGCCCTTACCTACTTAACGGAAATGGTTGACAAGCCTTTCAGATCTATGAAAGTGAAGGATGGGGATGAAATTGATCTGGGCAACAGGAAGATCAGGATCATCGGGGCTCCCAACCTCCACTGGCCCGATACCATTTACACCTACCTGGAAGACGAGGGACTGCTTTTTACGTGCGATTCATTCGGCGCCCATTATGCAGATGAAAAGATGATGGACGATCTGGTGGGCGATTACATGGAAGCATTCGATTACTATTTCGACGTGATCCTGAAGCCTTACAGCAAGTTCATGCTGAAAGCCATCGAAAAGATCAAAACGCTTCCCATCGACATGATCTGCCCCGGTCACGGCCCCATTCTCCGTGCAAGCTGGAACGAAAAGATTAAACGGACGGAAAAATCGGCCCGGAAATATCTGGATGATACCCGGAACCAGAACAGGGTCCTGGTTGCCTATGTTTCAGCCTACGGATATACGGGGGAAATGGCCGCAAAAATCGCTGAAGGAGTGAAAAAGGCGGGTAACATCACAGTCGACGTGGTGGATATCGAACACATGCTCTCGGGAGACCTGGAGGAGCATATGGTCATGGCCGACGGTATCCTGGTGGGGTCTCCCACCATTAATCAGAACACGCTGCTTCCGGTATACAGGCTTTTCTCGGTGATCAATCCCATTCGTGACAAGGGCAAGCCTGCCGCTGCCTTCGGTTCCTACGGCTGGAGCGGTGAAGCTATCAAAATGATTGAAGACCACCTGAAGAATCTGAAACTGGATGTAATTTCAGAGGGACTGGCCACCCGGTTCTATCCCGGCAGGGAGAAAGCCGAACGGCTGGTCAGCTGGGGTGAACACTTCGGTCAATCGCTTCTTGCGAAGTCGGCTGCTACCTGATCCTGATCATTTTGGCCCTTCCTTTGCACACACCTGCTTCGTACCAGTGAATCATATAGATGCCTGCTGGCAGCCGGGAAATATCCAGCTGGTAAACACCGTACCCCGGCGGGACACTTTCCAGCCTGGCCACCCTTCCGGAAAGATCGACCACCTCGATCCGTCCTTCCGCTTCATCCCGCTCGCCCAGATTTATATACACCTGGTCCCGGGCCGGATTGGGATAGACGAAAATCGACCCCATGCTGCTGCTTTCCGGTTTTCCAATGCCCACCTGCGGGGACAGGTAGCTGGCGTCAGCCTGCAGGATGCGGCCATCTTCCCGGTCCTGCAAAAAAGCAACCACGGCAAGGTCTTCAATGTCTTCCACATATCCCCGGTAGGTCCAGGTCTGGGTCCTTGTATCGGTTGTTCCGGGGTTCCATTCATTCACCAGCAATTTCCCCGCCGGTGTGGGCAGCATGTCCAGGACCACATTTCTGAACAGGGTGTCCTGGTTCAGTCCGGTATAGGCTGTGACGGAGGTTTCAATGACCGCCAGGTAAAGCTGAACATCGGAATAAAAACCGGATGCACGGCAGGTAACGGTGGTGGTGGCCTCCAGGCTGTTTTCCAGCCACACCACCTCCAGGTCCAGATCAAACAGCGGGATCTCCAGGGAAATCAGTTTCAGCTGATCCGAACCAGGTTCCCGGTCCGGATCCGTAAAGTCATACCGGTGTCCGGGAACCACACCTCCGTCAAGGATCGCATAGGGCACTCCCGGCAATCCGTAAAAAAAAGACCTGGTGGAAGCCGGGTTGGGATTATTTTCATTCATGGGATCCGTTCCCGGATAATTCATGTGATACTGCAGATCGATCACATCTCCCGGGTTTTCCTGTGCCAAACGATCCACTGTTTTATCTGCCCGGAAGGAAACCGTATCGGATGAATTTGTAAAATGTTCCAGGATGGTTCTCCTGGTTCGTTCTGCCAGTTTGAAATTGTCAAAGGCAAAACCCTGGTTCCCGATCTCCTGCCGGCCATTGGTCGAAATGATCACCCGGAACCGGACATGGGGGTTTCCCGCGAGGGCATCCAGATCATGCATGGCGGTCACCCATTTCCTGTCCGGGACAAACAACCCTTCCAGTCCCCACCCGAAGCTGCTTCCCCCGGGCTGATTGATCAGTCCCGCCACATTGTACCATTCCATTCCCTCTCCCACCTGGCCAATGGTTTTCCATCCTTCTTCCAGCACATCCTGGTACTGGATCGCCGCACCGTTGATCCCGGGAACAAAACTCTTCATGATATCCATCTGGATCAGGGGTCTCCTGCTCCGGCTTAAATCAAAACACGGGCTCTGGATCCATGACTCCTCATGGTAACCGGGCACTCCTGCCGGCAGGTCCGTATACCAGGCCCGATCTCCCGGAACCTGATCGAATCCTTCAAAATCAGGGACATCCCACACCCAGCTGGCCGCTGTGTCTTCCGACAGAATCAGCCAGCCATCCCGGTCCGTATTAAATGTCTCAGCATACCCCTCTGATCCAAGCATCAGGGAGGGATTCAACTGAATCTCCCGGCTGATTTCATCCCAGCAGCCGTTTTCGTTGATCACCAGTAAATCCACGAGGTAGCGTTCCGGGGAATCGAATGCGTATTCGATCGTATCGGAAGCCGAATCCGTTCCGCGTTCCCCGATCACGCTTCCCGTCGCATCACGGAAAGTATAAATCACCGTATCAACGGGCGAATAGGATCCGGGGGTTTTATTGACAAGGGAAATGGCACTGCCGGGACTGAAGCAGTCACTGAGCCAGGTAAAGTCAGCCACCGGGTTGCCGGAAATTACGGTGTCCACCTCACGAGAAACCTCGCATCCCGCATGTGTGAAGGCCGTAAGCGTGATGGTCCGCTCTCCCGGTCCGGGATAAAAATGTTCCGGGGCCTCCATGTCACTGTAATTGTCATCTCCGCTTTCCGGATCCCCGAAATCCCAGGACCAGCTCTCCACAAGCTCTTTTCCTGCGGTAAGATTATCAAAAGTGACCGTACCCCCCTCATCCGGCAGACAGACCGAATTCATGGTGAAATTCACCCCAGGGACATCATGGTTGACCACCACCTTTTCCACCACTACCTCACATCCTTCAGTAGAAGTGTACTCCATGATGATCTGGTTATTACCTGTGGGAACAGAGTCGGGAGCAGGATCATAGGAATATCCTCCCGCCTGGTCTCCCGAGATGCCGGGACCGCTGATGCGGTATACCGCCCCAGGATCATTCGAAACATTTCCGGGAGAGATCTGGTACGGATCATCATTCTTACAGGCGTGGTCCGGCAAACCCGAAATGATAAGGCTGCCCAGGTCTTTGACCCGGATCCGGAGGGTGGTTGTAATGGTAAGCGATTCAAATCCGTAAATGTAGGCCACATCGTATTCACCGGACAGTCCCGTCGGATCGAAAACGGCCATATCATCGTTGGGATTCTCATCTTCGATGTGCCCTTCGATGGCGGTCTGGGTATTGGGCAGCCGCAGCTCAAAAGCCCCGTGTATGCCGTCCCGGTTTGCACCTTTCAACAGGTATGTCCCCTCGTTGTTGCAAACCATGTCGATGGTGTCATCCTCATGGGTCAGGTATACCTCTCCCGTACCATACAGGACATAGAGATCCATATTGTCCCTGCTTGTACATCCATTCTGGTTCACATAGGTATAGGTGATCCGGTGCGGCGATCCGACAGGGGTTGCAATGTGCGGGTAGAACATCCCGCCGGTGACCCCGTTGCCCGTGAATGTCCCCCCGGAGGGTTCAGCGTTCAGTTTTACGCCCGGTTCGCTGAAGAGAAAGGCCGTTCGTTCCATAATGATCTCCACGGGGGTGCGCTGCAGCACCTCCACCTTCGCCTCTCCGTAGGTATCGCCTGTAATGTTAAACCGGTCCCAGACCTCGGCCACATAATAGGTATTTGTTTCCTCAGGCTTCAGCCACAGGGTATAGGGCGATCCCACGTTTTCCAGTCTCAAATAAAACCCGTCCTTGTCATTGATCTCCGCATCCCAGTCCCCGAACCCGGTAAAAGAGATGTAAGCCCTCACCGAATCCCCCAGGCATACCTCGCCCCCCCCGGAGATGGCGGCGGTAGCCCGCCACTGTCCCTCTGCCGCACCGGGCCAGAGCCAGCAGGCAATCAATATCGATGAGAGTAATATTTTTCTCATTAAGTTCTTCTATCTGTGATACAGGATCTAAAGGGAACCTGAATCGTCCGTTTTTATCAGGGAGATCATGCTGTTCCCCTCAAAGCTGTTCGTCCCCAGCAGCAGGATTCCCCCACCGGCCGGCAGATCAATGTCAGCCCCGGTCTGGTTTCCACCGGAGCCGAAAATGACCCTGTCGCCCACCTGGTAATCCTCCGTCAGGAACTGAAGGAATATATCCTGATTGCCTTCCGTGCTCCTGGTACCGACAATCCCGAAACCACCTTCCTTGGTTTTTACAAATCTCTCTGCAACCAGGTCCGAATTCCTTTCTGAAATTGCTGCAAGGAGAAGCGAATTGGTGACCAGAAGTCCGTTGGTCTCGATCAGGTGCACCAGGATCTCGCTTTTCCCGGATACATTGATCCGGTTGCCCAGGACCAGGTACTTGTTCCCGGAATCGTTCAGTATGCAACTGGCGGATTCATCAAAATTCCCTTCCAGTATTTCATCATTGGGACTTAATTCGTCGTCAAAATTCAGGACCAGGATATCGGTTCCCGCATTGTTGATTTTATCATACGTGCACACACACAGGTAGCGGTCGCCCGTATTCAGGATATAATCGGCAGAAGCATTGTCAGAAAAAGGGTTGTTGTAATTGAGGCTCAATTCCAATGAATCCCCTTCTTCCCGCAGTCCCATGATCATGATATCTTTTTTCCCGTTCTTCACCTGGTACCCGGCCAGGATGAAGCCGGATGAGATCCCTTCCGTGGCATGGAGGATCGATTCATCCTCCGATGAACCAAAGCGCTTTTTCCATATTTCCTGCCCGTCACTTGAAGTCCGGACGATGAAAAGGTCCCTGGGCGGGTTGATCCCGGCGGATTGTTCGATATAACCGACCAGCAGGTATCCCCCGAGGCCCCCCCTGATCACCACCATGGCGTTGGCCCCTGAGTTCAATCCACCCTGGGAATATAACTTGGGAAATCCGGACCTGGGATTGCCGTATGAGTCTGTAATCATGAGAGTCATCCTGGTACCCGAATCAGGAGAAGATGCAATACCGCTTATGGCGAATCCGCCGTTATCGAGTACCGCCACATCGGAGGCCCTGTCCAGGGAATAACTTCCAAAGAACTTGATGAATTTTTCCGACTGCTCAAGGGACATTTCCTTTTCACAGGAAAAAAGCAGTCCGATCAGTCCGGCCAATATGAGTATCCTGTATTTCATAGTTAAAGTTTCTGGGATTTGTGAAGATTCCAGACCATTCCGAATGACAGCGTCAGGTAATTCACCCTGAAATCGCTGTCCACATGGTAAATCAACCAGGTTAAGTCCTGGGTGTCATACCGGTGCTCCGGGTTGTTCGACAGCAAAAATCCGTAATGAAACCGGGGCTCCAGAAAGATCTTTCCACCTGAAAAAGGGAATTTGATCCCCAGTCCCCCCGATCCCATCAAACTCATGGGTTTCCTTGTAACGGTGATCTTCGTTTTTTCCAGTTCCACGTCCCTCAGATAAATGGAACCAGTCTCCGTATAACTCCGGGTCGCGGAAGCAGCAGCCGAAATAAGGTAATCCACCTCCATCCCGAAACGCATGTATACGTTCACCCTGCTGCGGGGATTGAACATGACGGCCATCGAAACCGGGATTCCCAGAAAGTTTTGATACTCCTGGTACTGATAACTGACGAACGAAAAAGGTGCGCCATCATAACGCAAATGCAGCCGGGTATACCTGAGCTCAAAAGTTGCTTCCGAACTTCTGCCCAGATTGAGGTTCCATATACCCCCCACATGGAACCCGGGGCCCGAAACGGTAAAGCTGCCCGCATCCAGTGCCGGATCACCGATGCTATACTTTTCTGTCAGCCGGGGGAGGGCAATGTTCCCGCCCAGTGCAAATCCCAGCGTGCCAAACTGCTTCTTTTCAACCGGGGTCTCCCTTCGATCCACCTGTTGCCTCCGGGTGATTTCTGCTTGTCTCTCGCGTTCCTGCTGTTCCTGCTGCCGGGCCGTGATCTGTTGCCGGACCAATTCCTGGTGGTGCTTCTCAAACAGGAGCACAAATTCACCGGGATCATCCGGGGCCGTTGAATAATCAGGGAACTTGCCAACAAAATCTTTCATCAGGTTGTCCGCCTGATCCGGAAGATAATCGAATAAATAGGCATTGATTACCAGCTTGTAAGCCTCCTGGAGCGCTTCACCGGCCAATCCCGACTCCAGGCAGGGGTTCAGCAATTCAGGGACCAGCTCCACCATGCCGGCCTGGTATGCTTCCCTGGCATCTTCGAGAAGCTGGGTGCAACCCACCTGGTCCTGTGCCGGAATGGTCTGGTTCAGCAGAAAAAAAGAGATACCTATAAGGGTCCATTTGCGCATAGCAGATTCTGTTTTCAATTGTTACCGGGACATGTCTGTTCGTAGGGAATGTCTCCGCCAAAGTAAAACTCCCATTCAGCCCGCGTCAGGTTACGGTCGACCAGGCTGCAAAAATCACTGACCATCTGGGACGATCCGGCAGGTCTTCCGATCAGCCGGGGAAATTCCGTGCTGCCGCTGTAAAAATACCTGCTGTTTCCGCTGAAGCACACGGAAAGTACAAAGCCGTTATGATCCGATAGTATGACCGGGGGATGACTCCAGTCCGATGTATTCCACAAGTATACCTTGCCGTCGTTTGATGCAGCAGCCAGGCTCTTACCATCCGGACTGAAGGCCAGGTCGGAAACCCTGGCGCCCGGACCTGTGAGGGTAGCGGCGATACGCCGGTTGCTGCCTGACATGATGCGGATTGATCCGTTCAGCAGGCCGACCACCAGGTTTTGTCCCCCGGGACTGTAAGCAATGGCCCTGACATAATTCTGTCCGAAGTCATATACCATCCGCATATTGCCGGGATCACCTGTGTTGACCTCGTAAAGCTTGCCGTCCCTTGTCCCGAACGCTGCCTGCTGGCCGTTGGCGGAAACCGCCATTGCAGACGGCCGGGCATCCAGCTCAATCCAGGGGGATGCATCACGGCTTCCAAACTCCCACTTCAGGATCCGGTTATCTGTGCCGGCAGAAAGAAAACTTCCGCTGTTGCCGAGGTTCTGCAGGAAGAGAAAGATATTGCCATGATTGGTATTCTGGTTCAGCAGGGTCCCGGATCTGGAATCGAGAAAAAGCATGCCCCCCCCATTGGTACCGACTGTGATCACCTGTTCGTTGGGACTGACCGCCAGGCATTCGTTGTTATAGCCTGTACTGGCGAGGTTGGTCTGGCTCGCCCTGTTCTCATAATTGCCGGGCAGGATCAGGATGGTCCCGTCGCTGCCTGCTGTGATGATGCTCCCCCTGCCATTGAGCCATTCAATGGACCTGATGGTGCTCCTGATGCTGGGATAAATGTTGTACGCGGGAGATATCAGTTCCTTCATGGCCATATAAAGACCCTGATAGATATCCGCATCATAGGCTTTTCCGTTGAACCGGTTATTGAGCTGGTATGCCTGGTAGGCAACCAATCCCTTCAGAGCCGGGTCGTTTTCTATCCGGATGCTCCTCAGCGCCGCATCCTTCGCAACGGATACGACCCTTCTCTGATAGGCCAGGTCGGCGGTCGGTCCGGCATCCGCAGGAACGCTTTCCCTGGCGCCGCGATCACTTTCGGTAACCCGGGTATCCTGCCTGCCGGAAGTCGTTGTCTGCTGCGGACGATCTGCAGTCCGGGTCTGACTCGAAGTCTCTCTTACGGGGGAAGGTGTTGTTTCGCGGGTCGGAGAGCTTGCCGAAGGTTCTCCGGTGTCTTCCGCAGGCTCCGGACTGCCTTCATCCTCCGGCGCATCGGATTGCTGCTGAGAATAATCTTCAGTAACCGGACCGGGACCGACAGCCGGTTGCTCCTGGGATGGTGTGTACACATATTCCTGTTCAGCCGGCTGCTCAGGTTCGGTTGCTTCGTCCGGTCTGTTCCGGGTTCCGAAGAATATGAGGGCCAGGGCCAGGACCAGGACTCCCATGACAATGGTAATGGACCGGTTGATAAGGAGCTTTCTTCGTTGTAAAACCACTTTGCGCTCCTCCTGCCAAAGGTGCTCTTCCTCGCTGGTATTCAGGAATACCATGGCTCTTTCGAATGCCGGATTGTACTGGATCCCCCAGGCCGGGGTGGGCTGCTGTGTCTCTTTCCACCTGAGGGCGATCTGCAACTCCGGGGGCTTCAGTAATTCGGTCCTGCCCTGCTGGTAGAGTGCCGAAGCCTCCGAAAGCCTGATGTACATTTTTATGGATTCCGCCTCCTCGGCCACCCACACTGACAATCGTTCCCAGTTCCTGATCAGCGATTCATGGGACAATTCAACCATACTGTGCTGATTCAGAGCCACAGCAGCAGACGGAAACAGAAAAGAGCGGCCGGGTTTTCTGAAGGATTCCACCACCTCCGCCGCTTCCTCCACGGTGCACTGGGCAATGCGGGATATGCTGCCCAGTGATGCGGGTTTCCGGAAACCGGTCTGCTCCTCATTTTTGGCGGTAATGGTTTTGAACATCCGTTCACAGATCACCTTCTGCCGGCTGTCCAGTGAATCATAAATCTCGTCAAGATGACTGCTGAGGGCGTTCCTGATGGTCCCGACAGCCTTATAATGGCTGAGAGAGATGGGCTTGTCATGATGCTTCCTGTGCGCCCAGTGATCCCAGGTCCGCATCAGGGCATGCTGAAGCAAGGGTAGCTTATCCTCAACTTTTACCAGGTCATTGAGCAGGGATTCCACGAAACCGTTCTCACAGGATGCACCGGCCTGCCGGATGGGTTCCGAGATGGCCCGGGCAAGCGCATCCCCGGTCATTGGCTGAAGGATGTATTTGCTGCGGTTCATCTGTTCGGGAAGAGAACGGAACGCGGAACATGCACGCACAAAATCCGTCCGGATGGAGAGAATCACGTGCACGCCGGTCAGTTCACTTTCGATGGCATTAAGCAGTAAACTCACCAGCCTGGAAGCTTCATGGTTCCTTCCGGTTTTCTTCCCCGAAACTTCATTCCTGAATACATCCTCAAACTGGTCGATCACGATCAGGCAACTGTGACTGCTCAGTTCTTTCTCCCGGATCCAGTCAACCAGGGTCTTATCGTCGGAAAGAAATGCATCCACATCCGCATCGCTGTACTTTTTAGGAAAAACCCGCTGGAATCCTTTTAAAAGACTTACCAGCGGTTGATTTCCAGGCTGTACCGAAATGGGCACCCAATCCTGATCATTCTCTGTCAGCAGCGCCGGGATCAGGCCCGACTGGATGAGGGATGTCTTGCCCACACCGGAATTTCCCACGAGGGCTACAAAACGATTTTCCAGCAACAGCTCCAGCAGTGTTCTTACAGCTTCCTCCCGGCCAAAAAAATACTTGTCCTCAGCACTCGTAAACGGCCTGACACCCGGAAATGGATTTCGTTGAAGCACCTTTGTATCCAATATTGTGGACTCACCCATAGATCAATTGACTTTACACGGGAAAAGCGGTACGTTTGTTCAATTGCGCACAAAAAGCGTGCAATAAACTTTTCTCATCAAACAGCAGTTCAATGAGTACCTCTTTCTCAATGACATACGCCTCACACTTCCCGTCTGCCCCAAGATAGCGAATTTGCTGCAAAATTACAGGTTGATGGGCAGCAATTATTGCGATCCCCGATGAAAGAGGAGAAAAATCTCCCTCCTCGGTTGATCTTGCCAGGACCACATAATCACCTTCCGCCAGCAGTCCCTCTTCAAAGGCCTGAAGTCCCGACACCAGTTTAAACAGGGCATTCAATCCCACGTTCATAAATAATTCCCAGGCGGACAATCCCAGTACGGTCTCAATATACCACCGTGCCGGATCTTCATGATCCGGAAAGCTGTTGTCCGGAAAATCCGGCCGCTCAGAAACGAGACTGTACCGCTCAGGATCATTTTTACGCAATAATTGAGCTGCGGTTTCACGAATCTTATTATCAGGATGAAATCCCTGGGCAAGGATTTGCTGTTCATCAAAAAATTCCTTTCTGCGCCCCATGATGTCCAGCACACAGATCCGGATAAAATGTCCCAGCTGCATGCCGTCACGGTTGAGGATCTTGGTGAGAAGGGTCCCGAAGGGAAATATTTCAACCGGGAACAGCAGGTGCAACTTATCAATTTTTTCCCTCACAGAAATATCTTCAAAATAAGTGATGAGCAATGTTTTCAGGGGCGCCTTCACCAGGAGGTCCAGCAATTCGATGGCGATGGCCCTGTTTCCCGGATCCCGGTCCAGCAGGTTCATCTGAATCCGTTGCACCGACCGCCGGTCATAGATCATCGCAAGCAGCATCATAATCAGTTCGTTCACGTCCCGGATTTCATCTTCGATCGCACGTAAGATCCCCGCTTCCGGCGTACTGACACTGATGGAAATTTTGGCAGCCAGGTTCCAGGTGCCGGTCCGCACCAGCCGAAGGATGGCATTCTGAATGGTGGCGGACTGGATCTCCGAAACGAGAAACTTGCTTTCATACAGGCTTCTCACGGTGGCATGCAGGATCTCCCGGTGATGATAATCAAGTTTGCCCAGGAGCAGCTGGACCGAACGGGGACCTCCGATGGCTGCAATGGCTGAAACGATACGCTTCTGCTGCACCACATCAGCTCCCGGTTTGTGAAAGGCCGATTCCAGGTCATCCAGCACCCGCTCGCCCTGTCTGACCAGGGCGGACCAGGCGGTGACATAGAGACCCGGATGATTCAAAAATTCCACCAGCTGCTCACCGATCCCGTCCGATTCCAGCAACGCCGCCGTGGATATGGCCACACTTCTCAGATTGACGTCCTTGTTCCGAAGCAGGGATACCACCTCCGTAAAATAGCCCTGATCCCGCTCCAGGGCCACATGGTAAAGAGCCCCGTAGATTTCATTCTTTTCGTCCGACCTGAACGCATCACCGATCATATTTTTGTCTTCGGAACTTTCATTTTCATCGTAAAACCTGTCCAGCCGTTCCTTGATGAAAGCCTCCTGCAAACCCAGTTTGCCCTTTAACCTTCGCTGTCCAAGTTGACGGATACACTGTTTCACGGCGGGTTCCTTCTCCTTGACAAGCATCTGGCTCAGTGTCAGGTCGGGCAGACCCGGTGATGAACGCAGCAGGTGTTTCCAGATCAGTTCACGCACACCGGGATTGGAATGGCCCAGCAGGAACAACAGATTCTCCCGGGAAGAATAGTGAAAGAAATAGGGATTGAACTCCATCATTTCTACCGGGAAGGCGGTTTGTTCCAGATCGGTCTTCACCAGATCCTGGATACTCCGGTCGGCCGACTCCCGCAGCCTGTCCGATTCCAGCGATACCTTCAGCAGCCTGTGGTAGCTTCTGTAAAGCGCAATACCCACGATGGCCCAGACAAAGAGGATCACTAAAAGGATATAGGTCACATGGATGATCCCGACAAAACTGATCAGTATCACGGATGCAAGGAAAAAACCCGAAGCAAAAACTGCGGTTTCATGCAGAACTCCCTCCACACCCCGCTGGGCTATTTCCCTTTCCCTGCGGTCCAGGGTCTGATAGATGATTTTCATGGAGGGTTCTTCCATGGATTCTTTCAGCGTTCCGCTCGTCATCCTGGAAAGCATGATCAGCAGGAAAAAATAGGAGACCGTGGTTGTTCCCCCGGAATAACCGAAACTCTCTGCAGCGACCGCAGTGGCCATGGTCAGTATGATCAGCATGGATGGAGAAATGATCAGGGTGGTTAGGATACCAAACCTTTGTTTGAGCCATCCGAAAACATAGCGCTTCATGAACCAGGCCAGGAACATCATGGTCCCGAAGAAGAATCCGAAAAAAGTCACCAGAGATACATCTCCGGAAAAACTGGTCCCTGAGGCCCAGAGGAATGCATAATGAAGCAGGACGGATACCCCCACTCCCAGCATCACAAAAACCGCCATAAGGCCTGTGTAGCGGTGGGAGAAGAGTGCAAACGCACCTGTACCCGGACCGGTGAACCTGTAAGAATATTGCTTTTTATCCCTTTTCAGCCACAGGTAAAGCTGTGAGAGTGCCGCAAGCAGAAGACCGGTCATCCCCACATAAACCAGATCGAATGTGCGGATCCCGCTCCCGGCCAGAAATGGAGCGGTAAAAAATCCCAGCATCATCCCTCCTGTCAATCCTGCTTCGATAAGACCCGCGAACTGTTTCCCGTAACCAGATTGCATGACACCCCTCACCGTACTCCAGAATCCGAGGAAGATCATCAGTGTCAGGGGCCCCATCAGCACAAACATGGAAAATGCCATTCTTTCCTGCTGGAAAATCCAGGCTCCGGTCAGTATCCCGGTTGTGATAACTATCAGCAGCATCAGGTTCAGCAATCCCGCACCGAAAACACTCATCCGGGTCCGGTAGAAATTATAAACTGCAACAAGCAAGATCCCCACCCCGCCCGAGACCATGAATGCCAATGGGATCCGCTCAGCACCGACGCTTTCCAGGAAAAGCACATTGGCCGAAATATTCAACAGAGCAATAAAGAAGCCGCTTCCCGCCGCCTGAAACAACAATGTTGCCAGGATGTTCCTCTCCTTTTTATCAATACGAAGCAATCTTCCGATCACAGCATGCATTCCCCTGGATATCTGTTATCTTCAACCTGTTCCTTCAATGGCGAGATGGACAGGATGAACCTGTACAATAAAGGGAATATATGGATATCAATCAAAACAATTAATGAACAGGATTCGGTGGATCACACTTCATTTTCCCATAATAAATTGTAAATTTAATCGATAGCTGTCAGCTAATTTGTTTAATTTATTTGTTTGTTCTTTTAAACAAAAGTCCGGCAGAAACGTTAACTGAAAAATCCGGAAATACCGCAACGTTTTGAAAATCCTGACCACCAGACTCAATGCCGCATCAGAAGAATTCCTTCTCAGGAAACGACGAACCCTTTCGTTACTGAAGGAGCTGAGATCCCATTTGTTCACAGCCACACAGGGAGGACCTGAACAGGCCAGGGAAAAACATCTGGTCAGGGGAAAACTCCTTGTCAGGGACCGGATCAACCTGCTGCTGGATGCGAACACCCCCTTTCTGGAACTGAGCCCCCTTGCAGCTTTCGGTCAGTACGAAGATCAGTTCCCTTCTGCCGGGATCGTGACGGGGATCGGTCTGATCCATGGAAAAGAGGTAATGATCGTTGCCAACGATGCAACGGTGAAGGGAGGAACCTACATCAGGGAAACGATCAAGAAACACCTCCGCGCCCAGCAGATCGCCCTCCAGAACCGGCTGGCATGCGTATACCTGGTCGATTCCGGCGGAGTATTCCTTCCCAACCAGGCTGAAGTGTTCCCCGACAGGGACGATTTCGGCAGGATTTTTTATAACCAGGCCCGGCTTTCGGCTGAAAGCATACCGCAGGTATCGGTTGTGATGGGGTCCTGCACCGCCGGGGGTGCCTACGTTCCTGCCATGAGCGATGAGACGATCATAGTCAGGGATCAGGGAACGATTTTTCTGGGCGGTCCCCCGCTTGTGAAAGCAGCCACCGGTGAAGAAGTGACGGCAGAGGAACTGGGTGGCGGCATGGTACACGCCGGGATCTCGGGTGTGGCGGACCATCTGGCGGACAATGACCAGGATGCACTGCAGAAGTGCCGGGACATATTCGAGACCATCCAGGTACAGGACCGTCAGCCATTGGAAAGAACGGCGGTGAAAGACCCGCTTTATGATATCGAGGAGCTGTACGGATTGATCCCGGAAACTTTGAAAGCACCCATCGACATCAGGGAGATCATCGCCAGGCTGGTGGATGGCAGCGAGTTCTCGGAATTCAAGGAAAATTACGGTACTTCCCTTGTCACCGGTTTTGCCAGGATCATGGGATATCCCGTGGGGATCATCGGGAACAACGGGATCCTCTTTTCAGAATCCTCACTGAAAGGAACGCACTTTATTGAACTTTGTAATCACCGGGGGTTCCCCATCGTTTTCCTGCAGAACATTTCGGGATTCATGGTTGGGAAAAAATATGAGCACGGAGGAATTGCCAAGGACGGCGCAAAAATGGTCCATGCGGTATCCAACACCAGGGTCCCCAGGTTCACCATTATCATCGGCGGCTCTTTCGGGGCCGGGAATTACGCCATGTCAGGCCGCGCCTATGACCCGCACCTGCTTTTTATGTGGCCCAATGCAAAGATCTCTGTGATGGGAGGAGAGCAGGCTGCCGATGTGCTGGCCGCCATCAAGGAAGAGCAATTGCAGGCGGCCGGGAAAGCACTTACAGGAAAAGAAAGGGATCACATCCGCAGACCCATCCTGGAAAAATATGAGAAAGAGGGATCTGCCTATTACAGCACATCGAGGCTCTGGGATGACGGGATCATTGATCCTGCTGACACCCGGAGGATCCTGGCTCTTTCCATTTCCATGTCCCTGAACCGTAAATTCACACAACCCCGTTCGGGAATATACCGGATGTGATATGACAGGGTACGAAACCATACAGCTTCATGTAGGCGGACCGCTGGCCAGCATCACACTTGCCAGGGAGAAGGTCCGTAACGCGATGAATATCCGGATGATCAGGGAACTTGTCCGCGCATTCGATGACCTGAACCAAAATGAGGAGATCCGGATCATCCTGCTGCGTGCGGAAGGCGAACATTTTTCTGCTGGAGCGGACCTGAACTGGATGCGCGAAGGATTGGGGCAGTCGCCCGAACAACTGCTGGCTGAAAGCCGGGAGCTTGCAGGACTTTTCAGCAGCATCCACCGTTCGGAGCATGTGGTGGTCACAGCAGTCAGGGGAAAAGTAATGGGAGGTGCCAACGGACTGGTGGCCGCTTCGGATATCGTGGTTGTGGAAGAGACTGCCGCGTTTGCATTCTCCGAAATAAAGCTGGGTCTCATTCCCGCTACCATTTCCCCTTTCGTCCTCAGGAAAATGGGATACAGCCGCACGAAGGAACTCATGCTGACGGGGAGACTGTTTCATGCGAAGGAAGCCGTGGAATATGGACTGGCACATGTGATCTGCGGGAAAGGTAAGCTGGAGGAAACTGCGGATGCGGTGATCAAAGAACTGCTGTCCAACGGTCCACGGGCCATGAAGGGGATCAAATCCCTCCTGGACACGCTGGACAGACCGGGAGCCAATGACCGTCTGTCCGATCTTACTGCAGAACTGATTGCGAAATACCGGAGTTCCGAAGAGGGACAGGAAGGGATCAGCGCATTTTTTGAAAAGCGAAAACCAGGCTGGCATGAAGCAAACTGAAAAATTCCAGAAGATCCTTGTGGCCAACCGGGGCGAAATTGCCTGCAGGGTGATCCGTGCCATCCGGGAGATGGGGAAACTGGCAGTGGTGATTCATTCGGAGGAAGACCGGGCACTTCCCTTCGTCATGGAGGCCGATGAAGCTTATTCCCTGGGAACGGGCAGTTTGTCCGATACATACCTGAACAGCCGGAAGATAATCAATATTGCCAGGGCGGCCCAGGTGGACGCCATTCACCCCGGATATGGGTTCCTGGCTGAGAATGCTGAATTTGCCGCTTTGTGCAACGATCACCGGATCACATTCATCGGGCCGGGACCGGAAGTCATCGACCTGATGGGGAACAAATCAAATGCCCGCAATAAAGCGAGTGAACTCGGGCTCCCGGTACTCGAGGGTATAGTAAAAGACCTGGATGCGCTTATCAATTCCAAAGATACCCTTCCCTACCCGGTGCTTATCAAACCTTCGGCCGGGGGAGGCGGAAAGGGAATGCGCTTAGTGCAAACGCCCGGTACCTTTGAGCAGGAAGCGCATGAGGCAGCCAGGGAAGCACTGAACTACTTCGGATCGGGAGATCTGTATGTGGAGAAATACCTGGAAAATCCCAGGCACATTGAAATACAGGTAATGGCTGATCATCATGGCCATGCCGTCCACCTCTTTGAACGAGAGTGCTCCCTTCAGCGCAGGCACCAGAAGATCGTCGAGGAAGCTCCTTCGGGTTTTATATCAGATGCCACCCGGGACAAAATCACAGCCGGTGCCCTGAAGCTGGTAAAAGGGATCGGTTATACCAGTGCAGGCACAGTAGAATTCCTGATGAACAAGAAACAGGAATTTTTCTTCCTGGAGATGAATACACGCATCCAGGTGGAGCACCCGGTCACGGAAATGATTACAGGCTTTGATTTGGTCAAGGAACAGATCAGGATCGCGGAGGGACACCCCCTTTCCTTCAGCCAGGAAGATGTCCGTATCACCGGTCACGCCATTGAGGCAAGGATCTATGCAGAGGATCCGGAAAAGGGATTCATGCCTTCCGCTGGACGCATTGATACCCTGGCCACCCCTTCCAACGGCCGGATCAGGATTGACAGCGGTTTCAGAGCCGGGAACCTGGTGGAGCCCCATTATGATCCCATGATCGCCAAAATGATCGTCCGGGGTGGGAATCGCGAGGAGGCAAGAACAGGTCTGATCAGGGCACTGAAAGAATTCCGGATCACGGGCCTGCATACCAACAGGGATTTCCTCATTGAGTTGCTGAGGTCAACGGATTTCACCGAAAACAACATCCATACAAGGCTGATCGACAAAAAACTGGACCGGCTTATCAAACAGAATTCAAAACGCAGGAAAGCATGGGAGATGGAAATATTGCTTTCGGCAGCCACCCTGATCGCACTGCAAAAAGAGGCCTGCAAAGGATCCACTCCCCCATCCCCCTGGAACAGTATCGGCCACTGGAGGATCCTGCCCGACATCGTGCTGGAGATCGACCATGTGCAGTACCGGATCAGTTATGAATTGCTGAAGGGAAGGGAAAAACTCCGGCTTCACATCGGAGAAAAGGACTATGAAATCTCCCTGGAAAGCAGGAAAGGAAACAATTTCTGGATACGGATCAACCGGCAATTGCTGAAGGTCTGGGGAACCACCGACCGCTCCGAGATACTGCTCGATCTGGACGGGCACCTTTTCAAGCTCAGGAGGATGGATATCCTGGACCGCCGGTATATCGCAGCCGGTAAAAAAGAAGACGGCGGGCACACCGGGGAGGTCACCGCTCCGTTGAACGGGAAGGTGGTACAGATCAATGTTGCACCCGGAAGCAAGGTGGTGAAAGGAGACTCGCTGCTGGTCATCGAATCGATGAAAATGGAAAATAAAATACTGGCACCCCGTACGGCGTCTGTGGAGGACGTCCTTGTTTCCGCAGGCAGCCAGGTCACACAGAACCAGTTATTAATCACTTTACAATCCAATGAAAATGCAGATGAATGACCCCCTGTTAAACGATAAGCACCTTCAATTGAAAGAAATGGTGAAGGAATTTGCGGAAAAAGAGATCAGGCCGCTGGCCGCAGAGCTGGATGAGCATTCGGTTTTTTCCACCGAACTGACCAAAAAGATGTTTGAAATGGGACTGCTCCGCATCAACCTTCCGGAGGAATATGGCGGAATGGGTATGGATACGCTTTCTTATATCGTGGCGGTGGAAGAGATTGCCAGGGTGGACTCCTCGCAGGCGGCTACCGTTGCTGCCCACAATTCACTGGGAATTGCACCCATTTTTTACTACGGGACCGAGTCACAGAAAAGGAAATTCCTGCCCATGCTCACCACGGGAGAGAAATTATGGGCATTCGGGCTTACAGAGCCCAATGCGGGATCGGATTCCAACAATACCGAGACCACAGCCAACCTTCAGGACGGCCGGTGGATCATCAACGGACAAAAAATATACATCACCAACATTTCTTCGCCCATGTCCGGAGGGATCACGGTCCAGGCAATCACAGCAAATCCCGGGAACGGCAGGAAAGAGCTATCCGTGATCCTTGTGGATCGCAACACGCCGGGGTACAGCGTGGAGACCATCCGGTCCAAAATGATGTGGAGGGCGGCTGATACCGGCAGGGTCTATTTCGACAATGTGGAGGTCCCGGAAGAGAACCTGCTGGGTGAACGGGGACAGGGAGCCAGGATCATGCTTGCCACGCTGGACGGTGGAAGGCTGTCCATTGCTGCCATTGGGCTGGGACTGGCCCAGGGGGCCTTCGAGATGGCCATGGAATATGCATCAAAAAGGATCCAGTTCGGGAAGCCCATCAGAAGCTTTCAGGTCAATTCCTTCAAACTCGCTGACATGGCCACCAAGATCGAACTGGCCCGCAACCTGCTCTATAAAGCATGCTGGTTGAAGGATCAGGGTCTGCCCTTCGCCAAAGAGGCGGCCATGGCCAAACTCTATACTTCAGAAATTGCCAGGGAAATTGCCAATGACGCCTTGCAGATCTATGGTGCACACGGACTGATGAAAGAGAATCCCATCGAACGCTTCTACCGTGACCAGCGCATCCTTGAGATCGGGGAGGGAACCTCAGAAATCCTGAGGCTGGTGATCGCACGCAAATTAGGAATCCGATAAATAACTGGCTCATGCAGCACCTGGAAAGCAGAAAAAGAGATCATATCGATCTGGCCCTCAAGTCACAGACGGGGATCCCTGAAATGGACAGGCGTTTCCATTATGAACCGATGCTGCAGGCCCATCCGGAAGGCGGCCTGCAACCCTTCACATTCCTGGGCAAAACACACAGGGTGCCCATGTGGGTGAGCAGCATGACCGGCGGCACCAAAATGGCCGGGACGATCAACCGGAACCTGGCTGCGGCCTGCAATGAATTCGGGATGGGGATGGGACTGGGATCCTGCCGGATCATCATGGAAGATGACACCTACTTCGAAGATTTCAATATGCGCGGGATCATCGGTGACCAACTGCCGTTCTGGGCCAACCTGGGAATTGCCCAGATCGAAGAGCTGGTAGCCGGCAATAAGGTTTCCGAAGCCACAAAGCTGGTGGAGAAACTGCGCGCGGACGGACTGATCATCCATGTGAATCCCATGCAGGAATGGTTCCAGCCGGAAGGGGATATCCTGTCTCATCCCCCCCTGGAAACCATCAAAAGGTTCATGGATCAGTTCCGGTTGCCGGTCATTGTCAAGGAAGTGGGACAGGGTATGGGCCCCGGTAGTCTCCGGCAACTTTTGCAACTGCCCCTCCAGGCCATTGAGTTCGCCGCATTCGGCGGGACCAACTTTGCCCGGTTGGAACTGATGAGGAACGAAAATGCTGAAAGGGAACTATTTGAACCGCTTTCATATGTGGGTGAAGATGTGTATTCCATGTTGGATTATGTCAACCGAATTGTCAGCAGTGAAACGACGGCGTGCAAAGAGCTAATCATTTCCGGCGGGGTAAAAACATTTCTCGACGGTTATTACCTGGTCAGGACATCCTTGCTGCCGGCCGTATACGGTATGGCTTCCACATTTCTGAAGTACGCAAGAGAAGACTATGAGCAGCTGAGGAGGTATGTGCACACCCAGGTAAAGGGACTGGAAATGGCCTATGCATTTCTCACCGTAAACCCATAACATACCATGTCCGCACCACGCATTGTTCATGGTTTTTCAAAGCTTTCGCGCGAGAAAAAGCTGGAGTGGCTTCAGAAACAGGCCGGACTGGCTGAAGAAAGCCTCAGGCAGCTCGATGCGCACATCCACCCCGATCGCCGCCTGCAGGAAATTTACGAGGAGATCAGTGAGAATACGGTTTCCAACTATTTCCTGCCTTTCAGCCTTGCTCCCAATTTTCTCATTAACGGGGAACTGATGACCGTTCCCATGGTCACGGAAGAAAGCTCGGTGGTGGCAGCTGCATCTCATGCCGCCAGGTTCTGGGCGATGCACGGGGGATTTCGTGCGGAAGTATCAGATACCCTGCGGGTGGGACAGGTCCACTTTACTTGGAGCGGACAGGAACCGCTGCTTTATCGCGCATTCCAGCGCATCAGGGAACAATTGAAACAATCGGTTCAGCCGCTCACATCCAGAATGGAACAGCGTGGCGGCGGGATCGATGCGATCCGGATCCGGCCCGGTAGCGGCGCGCTGCCAGGTTACTACCAGCTGTTTGTCACATTCCGGACCTCCGATGCCATGGGGGCCAATTTCATCAACTCGGTACTGGAGGCCATGGCCGCCAATTTCAGTTCCGCGATGCGGGCCATGGAACCGGAAAGCGAGCTCTCCGTGGTGATGTCTATCCTTTCCAATTATACCCCGGAAAGCAGGGTGACCTGTTCCGTGGAGGGGGATACGAACATATTCAACGGATTGGATAAACAGATGTCCGGGAATGAATTCGCCCGGAAATTCAAACTGGCTGTGGATATAGCGCAGCATGATCCATACAGGGCCGTAACCCACAACAAGGGGATCTTCAACGGCATGGATGCGGTGGTCATTGCCACGGGGAATGATTTCAGGGCGGTGGAAGCATGCGGGCACGCCTTTGCCGCAAGAGATGGCAGTTATGCCGGCCTCTCACATGTTGAATTGTCCGGCAACATTTTCCGTTTCACACTGGAAATTCCGCTGGCCCTGGGTACGGTGGGGGGATTGACGGGCATCCATCCCCTGGCCGGCACGGCGCTTGATATCCTGGACCGCCCTTCTTCCGTTAAATTGATGCAGATCGTGGCCGCTGCGGGTCTGGCCAATAATTTCAGTGCCGTCCGGTCACTGATCACCACCGGCATCCAGCAGGGT
>Ga0209205_1000032_pt1 | contig 57806 bp, 46 predicted proteins | sample ZodSprso05mmetaG_FD_184133 | JGI IMG/M metagenome (GOLD analysis project Ga0209205, IMG submission 184133) | Hot spring sediment microbial communities from Zodletone spring, Oklahoma to study Microbial Dark Matter (Phase II) - Zodletone Spring... ... | reverse complement strand
TATAAATCAAATAAAACAATATTTTCCACAAAGTATATTATACAAATATACACTTCATACATCAGATGCAATAAGGCTCCAATTGGTTCTAGATGATATGGGTATATTGTATCGAAAAGATAATAATTCAACTAATAAGCATGCATATATTATCCTTGCATCTGAAAATAATATTAACAAATTATTCGATATGCCTTTTGTTGATTCTATAAGACGGTGTATTCAATATCAGAAAGTCGATTTTCAATCAATCTTCAGTGAGAATTTTAATTGGTCAATTGACAATTTTGGCCCTATATTAATACCAAGCAAAGGAGAAAAAATAGCATTGAATCATTCCAATTACATGACATACAAAGAGCTGTTTCAATATGGAGAAAAAACTTATATTGAAGAAATGGACAATCGTTATCTAATAAATGGGATAATTCAAACTGATTATATTTTTCAAAACAACTATTACTTCCTAATGGGAGACAATCGATATCAATCTAAAGATTCAAGATTTTATGGTTTGATTAATGAAGAAATGATAATAGGAAAAACGGAACGAGTCCTCTTTTCAACTTACAATAATACGTTCCAATGGAACAGATTACTAAAAAAAATATTTTAGGGAGTCTTTAGAAAACTTCGTGTAGAAGCTACCTGAGAGGTGATTTTCTCAACCCCAAAATTGAGAAAATCATCCTCGAAAGATTATAAATTGTAATTTTAATCAGTTAGCATTGAAAAAGAAACTAAACATCCCCAGGGACTTCTGGAAGGAATTTAAAGACCGAAAAGACTTCGATGAGTTTTTCAACGAGCTTTTCAAGGAAGGGATCAATCAGATGTTGAAAGTCGAGATGACGGATCATCTTGGTTACGAGAAGCACTCCAAAGAAGGGGACAACAGTGGCAACTCCCGCAACGGTGACTATCAAGAGACCATTAAGACGCACTTGGGGGAAATCACCGTTAACGTCCCCAGGGATCGTAACGGGGAATTTTACCCTAAAGCAGTGCCGAAGCATCAGAGCCGCCTTTCCGATGAGATCGCAGAGGTAATCATCGGGCTTTATTCCCGGGGTATGAGTACCACCGACATCCAGGAACAAATTGAACAGATCTTCGGGGTACAGGTAGACTCCACCATTGTGTCCAACATTACCAATATCATGCTGGATGTCATCAAGGAATGGCAGCATCGTCCACTTGAAGAGGTATATTTTGTGGTTTGGATGGACGGCATATCGGTAAAGATCCGGCAAAATGGTAAGGTGATCAATAAAACCATATACCTGGTCATCGGGCTTACCCAGGAGGATCGGAAACAGGTTCTTGGGATGTGGGTGTCGGAAAATGAGAGTGCTTCATTTTGGATAAGCGTTCTTACCGATCTTAAAGCCCGTGGAGTAAAGGATATTTTGATCGCCAGTACGGATAACCTGGCCGGTTTTACCGAAGCCATTAAAAGCGTATTCCCCCTGGCGGTCACCCAGATCTGCATTGTCCACCAAGTGCGCAACTCGCTCAGGTATGTTGTATGGAAAGAGAAAAAAGAGTTTACAGCGGACATGAAGGAGATCTATCATGCAGCAACACTGGATGCTGCTGAGATGGCCCTAGATAACTTCGAAAAGAAATGGATCCATAAACATGCCTATGCTGTGAAATCCTAGCGAAAGAACTGGGATGAACTAACCCGGTTCTTCGAATATCCCCTGGAGATCCGTAAAATCGTTTATACAACCAGTATTATCGAGAGCCTGAACCGGGGGATCAGAAAATATACCAAAACGAAATCTGTATTCCCTCATGACCAGGCGGCCCTGAAATCAGTTTTTATGGCCATTACCAATATCGAGAAAAAGTGGATCCTGCCCATCCGGGACTGGGGCATGATCCTACAGCAATTTTTGATTATTTTTGAAGAAGATACAGAATTTAAACCAAGGTGTTTACACAAAGTTTTCTAAGGACCCGGTATTTCAGGCTTAACTAAATAAAATAAATCATGTCTAAAACTAACATTTTATGGTACTTCCTTCTGATACTCTTTTTCTGGGGATGTCTATCAAAATCGGAATCTTCATCTCCCGATCAATTGAGTTTGCAAGGAAAAGAACTCAAGGTTAAGGAGTTTATTAACCCCGCTTATTTGGAAGTTTATAATTCCTGGCTCCTAGTGACTAAACATTATACGGATAAAAAGGCGTTATGTATCATTGATTTGGCTGATCTTTCTGTGCTTTCCAATGCAATAAAGAAAGGCAGAGGACCTGGAGAAATGGCGAACCCAGCTAATATGGTTGTCGATGAAGGACATGGAATCTTGTGGTTTTCCGATTTTGGAAAGAACGAAATAATAAGGTTTCCCCTAGACAGTTTGGCTGCTAATCCAAACTACAAACCTATCAAATCATTTCCATTGAATCCTGCTTGGATACCAACGATGAATATGTTCTATTATCCTTCAGGGTGTATAGGATTCACCAGTGTAATGATACAGAAAAACCTGATCTCCTTTATGAACCTTCAAGGGCAATTGGTTGATAGTATGGCTGTTCCAAATAAGATTTATCCGGATCTATGGAAGGATGGGGGTATTTCAGATAATCCACTAATATGTAGATATATCCCTGATTATGACCGGATTATCCTTGCCAGTCGGTATGAGAATAAACTCTCAGTTATTGATATGGAGGGCAATGCAATCTTTCAGAAAGAGGATTTCCCAACAAAAATAAGCAGCGAGCAATCTTTGGGAAGTTATAGGACCTTCTATAGCACTGAAGCTGATGAAGTGTTCATCTTTTTATTGTATTCCGGTAGAATGATGCAGGAATACGATTCTGATCTGGGAAGCTCGGTCATACATTATCCAAACAGGCTCCTGGTGATTGATTGGAAGGGTCAGGAAAGGTATGACATCAGCCTGGATCATCCTCTAGTAACAATGAGACTGGACAGACTTGGAAGACGCCTGATTGGCCTTACTGAAGATTTTGACAACAATCTAGTTTCTTATGATTTGTCTGGTCTGTACAAGGATTAGATCATGTAGTTCTTTCATAAGAATCCTGTATCTCGTAAATTAAACAAATATATTCCCAATAAGGTGACTAATCTGCAGAATGTGCATTCAGGGAAAAGCATGGTGGAATTCGATGCGGAATCGGGGAATGCTGAAATTCACAATCCCAACAGGATTTTGGTCATCGACTGGAAAGGTAACTTCCGCTATGACATCACTCTGGACCATGGCATCATCTCTGCAGACCTGGACAAGACCAAAAAGCATCTAATTTGTGATACTAAGGCCTTCGACAATTACCTGATCTCTTACGATTTGTCCGGGCTCTACAAAAATTAGGTTTTGTAATTCTGCCTGTGCTGGCATTTTATTTTGAGCACTAACAGAACTTCCTTACATTTATATTAGAAGAAAACCATAGCTAAACCAATCTGTATGATTATGCGCCTCGAACAGTTACTTCTGAGTATCGCCCTGACCTTCCTTATATCATGTACAAATTCCGAAAAAGGGAACGAAACAACCCAGGTTCAGCAAGAGCTTTCCACCGAAATCACCGAAGTCACCACAGAGGTCATAAACCGAACCGATTTTAAACGTGAGATCCTGAGTCAGGGCACCCTCAATGCAGTCGCCAGGGTCGAGATCAGGTGCAGGCTGGAGGAGCCGATTGTTGAACTTAATATTTCCAACGGGCAGACTGTACAGAAGAATGAGGTGCTGGTGAAGATCGAGGACAGCGAGATTCAACGCACACTCCAGATGCTGGAGCTATCGATGGAAAAGATCAAAAGAGAACGAGAGAAGTTGCTTATCGCTAAACTGGGTTATGGTTTTTCTACCGGCGATTCTTCAAGGATTCCCCCCGATGTACTTGAGATGGTCAATATGGATGTGGGTTACCAGGAAAAATTGGTGGAGATCGAAGAAGCTGAAGCCGAGGTCCGGAAATATACCATTCGTGCTCCTATTAGCGGCCGGATTGCTGATCTGAATGCAAAGGTGTTGAATCCGCCCACGGATGAAGTTTTGTTTACGATCATTGACGACCGCATGATGGAGGCGGACTTCCCGGTCCTTGAGACCCATTTCAGAGAGCTCCGCCTGGGTGACCGGGTGAGGGTTACCCCGCTGGCCACCGGCGAGGATTATACCGGAAAAATCAGCGAGATCAATCCCCGGGTATCTTCAGGAGGGATGATCCAGGTAAAAGCGACCGTGACGAATCCATCCCGAAAACTGATCGATGGGATGAAGTGCAGGATCGCGGTGGAGAAAATCATTCCCAACCAGCTGGTAGTGCCCAAATCGGCCATGGTGATGCGCGATAACCGGAAAGTAATGTTCTATTACGAAGACGGGCTGGCTTACTGGCAGTACATTGCCACTCCATTTGAAAATAGCAGCAGTTACGCGGTAACCATGGAGGATGGCCAAGAGCTGCCAGAAGGAAAAGAGGTGATCATCTCAGGCAATATGAACCTGGCGCATGAAAGCAAAGTGGAGAAAAAAGGGGAGTAGACTCTTATGGTAGAATTCCTCATCAAACGACCGGTTTCTGTCACCATGAGTGTGCTTGCACTGGTCATTCTCGGGGCCGTAGTATCGGTCAGGCTGCCTGTGTCAATGATGCCGCCGGTTGACATTCCGGAGATTCTGATTAAGGTCGAATACCCCAATTACACAGCTGTGGAAATGGAAAAGAACATTTCGCGGCAACTAGTTCTTCAGCTTCAGACTGTAAACCAGCTTGAGTCTGTGGAAGCCAACTCCAGGGACGGAGCCAGTCAGATTCGTTTACGGTTTTCCCAGGGTGCGGATGTGGATTATGCATTGATCGATGTCTATCAGAAAATCGACAATGCGACCTCTTACTTTCCAAAGGACATGGAATACCCCAGTGTGATCAAGGCCAGGCCCACCGATCTTCCGGTATTCTATATCAATATCTATGCTGAAGATGCGGATCTTAAACCTAAAAAGAGTGGTCAGCAATTTCTGGAAACCAGTACGCTGGTTCGGACGGTGATCCGGGAGAAGATCGCCCAGCTCGATGCCGTGGCCATGATCGATATGACGGGTTACTCCATGCCCCGGATTGTTATCAGACCCCAAATGGACAAACTGGCGTCTCTGGGCATCCCTGTTGAAGCCATAAAGACCCTCCTGGAAGAGAACAACAATGCACGGGGAACCATCAAAGTCAGGCGGGGATTTTATGAATACGATATGAGTTTTGCAGGTACCCTTGAGAACCTGAGAGATATTGAGGAGCTGGTGCTCTTTCATAACGATCACTCTTTTCAACTCATGGAACTGGCTGATATCTCACTGGAGCCCCGGCCCCGGAACGGGATCAGTCTGTTTAATCAAACGGAATGCATATCCATGGGGATCATTAAACGAGACGATGCAAAGATGGAGGACCTCAGGATGCAGGTTGAAAACCGGATCGCTGAACTGGAGGTGGAGTTTCCGGGACTGGCCTTTGAAATCACCCAGGATCAGACTTCCCTGCTCAGGTTCTCAATCAACAACCTGAAACAGAGCCTTTACCTGGGCATCGTGCTGGCTCTGATGATCATGTTCCTGTTTGTGAAGGACAGCCGGACTCCCTGGCTGATGGTGATCTCACTTCCGGTCTCACTTGTTATTTCGGTATTCTTTTTCTACCTCTCCCACCTCTCCATCAATATCATCTCCCTTTCAGGGTTGTTGCTGGGAGTGGGGATGATGATCGACAACTCCATCATTGTACTGGACAATATCAGCCAGCGCCAGGAGCGGGGGGAATCGCTGATGGCTGCATGTGTGAACGGTACAAATGAAATAATCACCCCGCTGCTTAGTTCTATCCTGACCACCTGCGCCATATTTGTCCCCCTGATCTTCATCAGCGGGGTGGCGGGGACCCTCTTCTTTGACCAGGCCGTAGCAGTCACCATCGGATTGTTTGTCTCCTACTTCGTTTCCATCATGGTGCTGCCGGTGTACTACAAACTGTTTCACAGTCGCCAGTCCAGAGGGAATTTCTTAGAGAAAATCGCCATTTTCAGTACGATCGAACGGTATTATGAACGTTGGCTAACCTGGTTTCTGCGCCGGCAGTATGCGCTATGGGTTATCTGCATTGCCTTTCTGCTGGCAGGGGTTTTTGTCTGGAAACAGATTGACCGCTCGTTTCTCCCCGCCATGAGGCATTCAGAGGTCATTGTGCGGATCGACTGGGCAGTACCCATCCCGGTGGATGAAAACAGAAAACGAGTGGAGGGACTACTAAGTACTTTGCAACCATTGCTGCTTAATTCCACCTCACTGGCAGGTGCTGATATGTATTTGCTCAGCCGGGATGACCCTCGCGATGCTTCCCAGGCAAAAATCAGTTTTACCTGCAAAAGTGAGAAAGAACTTGAGGCACTGAGGGAAAAAGCCGGTTCCTATCTTGCAGCGTATTATCCCTCTGCACATTACACCTTCTCGCCACCCAGTAATATACTTGAAGAGGTGTTCGGGGAGCAGGAGGCCCCACTCACTGCCCGGGTCAGGTTAAATGCCTACAACAACGAAGAGGAATCGCTGGATAAGATAAACCTCATCCGACAGCAGCTGGCAAAGCAGTTTTCTCACCAGGTGTTTGCTGCCCCGGCAGTGAAAAAGAGGTATCTGATCTCCCTGAAAGAGGATCTGATCCAGGCCTATGGTATGGATAAAAAATCGGTTAAAGAGGCTATCCAGGTGGCACTGCAAAGCCACACAGCATTTAGCCTTACCAGTTTCAGCGTCACCTATCCTGTTATTGTTGGGGACGATCAGGCTGATTTCATGGAGGCTTTACAAACCACTCTCATAAACCGCGTTACTGAGGCTGAAGGCCAGAAGACCAGTACTTGGTTTCCCTTAACTGATTTCATTTCGGTAAGCGAAGGAACGACCATGAAGGAGGTGCTGTCCGATCAGAATGGCCGGTATTATCCCTTCCATTTTGAGGTACAGGCCAAGGAGAAGAATGAATTTGAACGCCTGATCATGAACAGTGTTGGCAGTGTTTCCGGTGCCCGTGTGGATTTCAGCGGTAGTATCGACCAGACTGAGCAGCAGAACCTGGAGATCCTGATCATCATAGGCATTTCCATCATCCTGCTCTATTTCATTCTTGCAGCCCAGTTCAATTCTGTTTTCCAACCCTTTATTGTACTTCTTGAACTGCCCATCGATATTGGTGCGGCTCTGATTTTTCTCTATATTTTCGGACAAACCATCAATGTGATGGCGCTTATTGGCATCGTGGTTATGTGCGGAATTGTCATCAACGATTCCATCATAAAGATTGATACCGTTAACCGTTTAAGAAAGGATGGATACAGTGTGATACATGCTGTTTTGGTCGCAGGAGTAAGAAGGCTGAAGCCGATTATAATGACAAGTTTAACAACGATCCTGTCTTTGATGCCTTTTATGATATTCTCCGGACTGGGAAATGAGATACAGCATCCGCTGGCGATTGCCCTGATGGGCGGATTGGGTGTGGGGACCTTTGTCAGCCTGTTCTTTATCCCCCTGGCCTATTATTATGTAAACCGCAGAAAAACATGAAAAGATTAATGGGGATATTCGCCATAGGATTGGTTGCTTGCAGCATTGGATTTTCGCAGAAGGCCTTAACACTGGAGATGGTTCTGCAGATGGCCCAGGAAAAATCGATCCAGTCGCTTCTGAATAAAAACGAATTTTTAGAGGCCTATTGGAATTACAAAATGTACAGAGCGGAACAACTGCCTAATCTTTTTCTGGATATGATGCCTATTTCCTACGATAAATCTTTCATGCAGATCTACAATGTGGTCGATGATAAAGACGAGTTCCGAGAAATGTACAAGGTTGGATCTTCTGCCGGACTTTACCTGCGAAAAAATATTGGATTTACAGGAGGAACGGTTTCGCTCTCATCAAGCTTGTATCGGGTTCAAAACCTGTTTATCGAAAACGATATCAGCTACTCCTCAATTCCGTTTATGATCAGCTATCATCAACCTCTGTTTGCTCATAATGAATACAAATGGAACAAGATCATCGAACCCAAAAAATACAGACAGGCAAAAAGTGAACTGCTTCAGGATTTACAGGAACTGAATATGGAAGCGGTTCATGTTTTTTTTGCGGTTATCACCGCGCAAAACAATGTATCCATGGCTGAAGCTGAAGTGGCAGCTACAGATACTCTGTTGAGAATTGGACATACAAGACAGGAGATTGTTGACATTGATCGAGTGGATTTGCTCAATCTGGAATTGAACCACAGTAATGCCGAGGTAAAGCTGTTACAGTATAGAGAGGAACTACGCAAAACGAAAGACCAGTTCCGGCTCTTCACCGGACTGGCAAACAATGAGGATTTCACCTTGCTTATACCAGGAAATCCACCTTCCGTGGAATTATCACCTGATGATGCCCTTTCGCTGGCTCATATGTACAATCCGGACATTTTTGGCCTTGAGATTGACCGGATAGAAGCACAAAAAAACAGCGATGAGGCGGTGAAGGCTTATCGCTTCAATATGAATATGGAACTTAGTTATGGTTTGAATCAGAGTGGTAACGATATTCCCCAGGCATATACAAATCCTTTGGATAGGCAATTGGCCATTGTTACCATGCAGGTGCCTATTCTGGACTGGGGACGTCGAAAACGAGCAGTATCTCTTGCCCAAAGCCGCGAAGAAATTGTAAACGCACAATCCAATCTTGAACTACAGAATATCGAGCAGGAGATCATGAGCCTGGCATACCAGTATGCCCTCAAAGATCTGGAGATAGAAAATACTGCAATTGCAGATTCCATCGCCAATATCTCCTATGAGCTGACCCAAATCCGTTTCAGAAACGGAGAAGCCGGTATCATCGATCTGGACAACTCCCAGGCTAAAAAAGATGCCGCAAGGCAACAATTCCTTAGTACCCAGGAAAAATTCTGGACCCTCTTCTACCATCTCCAGTCCTCCACTCTATTCGATCTGAAAATCAAGAAAGAACTGGATGTGGACGTGGAGCGTTTTGTGGAGTGATTTTAATACTAACACGTACTTCATAAGCAGAATTCACATTCCAATGGCAATTGAACATTTTCCTATATATATCCCTCAAAAATGGAAAACACTTGTTCCTCATGAGGGATATGTTCTCCTTTGATCGATCTGCGCTCAAGCAGGTCAATATGCTTTTACAAAATTTCCATATACCGGCTCAGATTAAGCAGGATCAACGCATCCATCTCATCCAGTATGGGATATTTTGAGTTCTTCAGTTTATCCTGTAATGCCCTGGCTTTTGTCAAATAATACCTTACCGCGTGCTTGATCCGCTGTTCTTTATTTCTGCCTCATGAGGAACAGGCTTTGCCTAAGGCCCTCATCGAGTTTATCATCTGGCAGTATCAATCATGCTTTTTTCTCCACCCGGCAATCCAGGGATACTTCTTCTGGAACTTAACCACCATGTCAAGGCATTTGCGGCCACTGTCCCATAACAGGTTGTAATCCGTGAGAAAATACACATCGCTCTTAATGGCGTTATTACAGCATTTGGATAACGCTATTGAAAGAGATGTCAGACCAGCTAAGGTCAAACTGAAAGTATTCAATTGCTAAACACGACCGGATTGTTTTCTCCGAATTATGCAATACCTTTAACGGATATAATTTCATTACAGGGTAGCATACCCTGGTAGACAGTTTTTTTATCTTTACACCGGGAAGAATTAATCAGCACCATTCACTTGCATGAACAATCTCAACGAAGATATTCTCATCAGGGGTATCAGGAACCGGGATGATACAGCATTCAAATACCTTCAGGTTAAATTCCAGGACGGGATCCGGCTCATGGTCATGGAGTCAGGGGGATCGAAGGAAGATGCCAGGGATATTTTCCATGAAGGGATCATCGCACTGATACGGCTGGTGGAACGGGATGATTTCAAGCTTACCTGCAGGCTGGGTACCCTGGTCTATGCCCTTTGCAACAAAAAGTGGAAACAGCAGCTGGAGAAAAAGACTGCCGCAAGGAACTATCATCTGCGCCGGGAAGAACCCGAACCTCCCCCTGATTTTACAGAGGATACGGATGAAGAATTGTACAGGAATATTTTCTGGGAGAGTTTCAGGACGCTGGATGAATCCTGCAAGAAGATCCTGGAAGGGTACCTGAAGGAAATCCCACCCGGGGAGATTGCCCGGATGCTCGGATATTCTTATAATTATGTAAGAAAGAGGAAAAGTCTGTGTCACAGTTACCTGATGGGTTTGATCGAAAACCATCCGGATTTTATTAAAATTAAGGAAACCGAGGCCATTCTGGCTGAAGGAACATCCAATCTGTTTTCATGAAAAGCAACGCAAACAGACATAAACGGCTGGCAGATTATATTTATAATGATCTGGGACCTGAGGAAAGTGAGGCGATAAAAAGGGAAATGTCCGAAAATCCTGACCTTGCGGAATCGTATCGTATGAGCAACAAGGTAAAGAAATACCTGAAGGCCAAAATTGAACTGGAGGAGATGCGGTCAGATCCTTCCCTGGCGGAGGCAGAACGGTTGGCCGAAATTGCTCACGGGAATGATCCCCGTGCGGGGACCGCTTCTGCGCCGACCGGAGGCGGCCTGGAGCTATCGGGTCCCAGGAAGTATCTCCCTGCCGCTGTTGCCGCAGCAGCTGCCATCATCCTGGTCATTATCGGTCTGTCACCTTCATTTACAAGTGCAGACAGGTTGTTCCAAACCTATTATGAGCCGCTGGACGCTTCCGGTTATACCCGGCGCGGTGATATGACCGACCTCTATCTGAACATGGCGGAAGGCATCAAACTTTACAATCAGGGCGCATATGATAAATCGAATCGCATCTTCTCACACCTCTATTCCATTCATGCACCCCTGGCTGAAGTCCGGTTGTTCAGCGGACTCACTTACATGGGACTGGGGGAGTATGACACCGCAGTGCACTTTCTTGAAGAACTCCTGGAGAATAATGTCCGTTATATTCCGGAGGCAACCTGGTACCTGAGTCTCTGTTGCCTGAAAACAGGTGCGCTTGAAAAAGCCGGGGATCTGCTTGCAGGGCTGGATGAATATGAGGGGCTGTACAGTGAGCAGGCTCAGGATCTGCGGAGGAAGCTCCAGCGGATAAAGAAATAGCATGCCAGGGAAAAAAGAAGAATTCCCCCGAATATCATTATATGCTTCCAGTTCCAGACAAGGGAGGATGGATTGCCGGTAACCTGGTAAGCAGCCCAGTAGTATGGATGGGCATAGGTCGGGGGCGTGCTGGCCAGGAAAGTTTTCTTAGCCCTGGAGAGGGATTTGCTTTTTGAGTGGCCCCGTTTCAGTTCCCGGTAGAATTCCACCATCAAACGGGGTCCCTTTGCATCATCCACAGGCCAGAGTGTATGCACCACCGATTCTGCCCCTGCCAGGAAAAAGCTCCTGGAAAGGCTCATGATCCCTTCCCCCCTCTCTAACCTGCCGCCCCCCGATTCGCAGCTGCTCAGGACCACCATGGGAGAGGTGAGGGCCATGGCATTGATCTCATAATCATGCAACCGGTTGTCCTGGATGGAATCCTCTTCATCCTTCAGCAGGAAAACAGCGGACCCCCCTGCAGGGTCAGCGGTCAGGGTATGCATGGCCAGGTGCAGCACCGCATCTTCCTCAAGGATCCGTCTCGCATCTGTTTTACCCGTATTTCCATGGATTCTTTTGCCCGCTGTGATTTTCAGTATCTCTTCCACCTCTTCCGAAGCTCCCATCAGGTTCCTCAAAGCGCCCTTTCCCGAACCGGAGTAATCGGGTACCCAGGTGATGAGCGGAGGAAGGCGCATCCCGGGATTGCTTTCGCTGTCAATTAATTGTGTGTTGTAGAGATATGATATATCGTAGCTGTGGATCAGGCAGGGCCAGGCAGTGAAATTAAGACTGGTTTCCGGTTCATACCGGTTTATCAATGCATCGAAAGGCAGGTAGGCCAGTTCTTCATGGGGCACAATGATCACGCTTTTCCCTTTGAAGACGGATTCAACCGGCTGTATCAATTGCCGGTAGAGGTTAAAAAGAGCCATCTTCAGGCTGTCAGTACTCCGGATCGATACCCCGTACGGATCAAAACCGTGAAGACTCTTCAGCACAACATCCAGGTCCCTGTAAAAGCTGCTGTCAATGGTGCTCTGATGAATACGGCAATTTTGCCGGGTCACCGCAAACAGTGTTGCTTTTCTTGATCCGGATCGGTCAGCATCCGAAAGGAAATACTCCACCAGCGTTTCTTTTTTCCCCAGGTGGCGGCGGATCTGTTCCATGGAAAAACCGCTTTCAACCGTCTCAAATTGTGCGATCCGGGGATGATCCTGCCGGAGGAGGTCCATGTGCTGCTCATAGGTGAGCCTGGCTAAAAACAACTGTTCTTTCCAGCGGGCCAGCTTTGCTGAATCGGGCTGCATCTCCTGGTTTTCAAGCTGGATCTGGTTCGAGACATGATCCATCTGCTGTTTCAGTTCCAGTACCCGCCCGGCCAGGGAATCGGGCAGGGTTTTCAGGTAGAGCAGCTCCTTTTCCTTCATTTCATATATCAGCTCAAAGGATTTGCCTGCAGCCGCCACCAGAAAAGCGGCTTCCCTGCAGGATTCATTTCCAGTAAGGGTATATAACTGCAAATTGAGACTAATTCCCGTACTGAACAGTTCTTTTTGTCCCGATGTAAAATAGATGCGGCCCTCCCTGGTGAGGTAGGACCCCTGGAGGTGCTGAAGCAGTTCGATGGATAACCGGTTTGTCTCCAGCGCCGCATGCAGGAGTTCCAGCTTCTTCTCCCTGTTTTCGACCGGTTGCCCGGGGCTTTCCACCTGCGCAAAGCCCTCCAGTGCTCTGGCCTTGGTGGCAAAGCACTTCATCAGGGTAAGATCGTGCAGCGAGTGCCCGGGGGAGGGGTTTGTAAAGATGTTCCTGTTATTGAAACTGCCAGTCACAGAAATCAGTGCAAGCTGGACAAATTCAAGGGCCTTCCTGTAATCGGACCGGTCAAGATGGTATCCGGCCAGTTTTTCATAGCAATCCGAGGTGAGCGGATGGCGCCGGCCGTAATTGGCCAGATAGTTCTGAAGGGCTTTCTGCATGTAACTGTAGCCCCGGTCAGTCTGACCCTGGTCAACCAGGAATTCTCCGAAATGGAGATAGATATTGGCCAGCTGGTAATATCCGGTATCATGTTCGGCAATCCACCGGCCAATGGCTCGGTGATAGTATTTTTCCGCCTGGCACGGTTCCCCGAGCTTATAACAGACCCGGGCCAGGTTGAAATAGACACTCCCCAGGTATGCGAGTCCGTGCGTCTCCTTGATCCGCTCGCTCTCCTTCAGGATATCAAAGGCTTTTTGCCAACTTTCCAGCCGGTAGTATGCAATACCCTTGTTGAACTGGAGCATGGAAAGCAGGCTAAAATAACGATCTTCCGATATCCGGATGGAATCCAGCAGGCGGAGGGCTTTGTCATAGTGGTCAAGGGCACTGATATAATCCCCCTGTGAATTACGCAACAGGGCTATGTTGTTGTAGATACTGATCTTCATATCGATGGAACCGGGATCCGTCCCCTTGCTGAAATATTCGGCGGTCCGGTATTGCCGAAGTGCTTTTTCGAGTGCGCCTGTTTCATAATATACGAAACCCAGGGCATTGTGAACCAATGCCCTGTTGTAATCGGGCAGCCGGAACCCTCCTGCAAGAATGCGCTTAAGGAGAATTTCAGCCCGGCTAAAATCACCCTCATGCCTGGACTCCTGGTATTCCAGGTAGAGTTTTCTGGCAGTCTCCGCCTGTTCCTGGCAGAGTGATACTTTCAGAGTGATGCAGGTGAATATGAATAAAAGACAAAACTTTCTCACTTCCGCAGGTTGGATAACAGACCGTAAATTTATTTAAAAATTACTGCCCTGCGGAAGGAGAAAGCTTCATTCTCTGGACGGGTTTGTGTTCAATCCGGCGGATCCCAGGGACCATCGGACCCCTGGCCTCCGTCTCCGTCCCCACCCCGGAGAAAATACATCTGTGTGCGTTCCAGCTTCGATTCGCTGAATCTTGCCTCAAGGTCTACCTTGAAAAATTCCAATCTTTTCATCATTTCATCTTTTTTGGTGAATACTGTCGTTTAATCAGAAAGGGCAGACAATTGTTACCCTGAATTCGCAAAAAATTGAATTAATTGTTTTCATACCATACATTGAGTGGCTGGAGGTTCTTAATGTTGTTGCCACCATCCCTGGGATTCCTGCCCGTTTTCTTGCCGGGAGCCTTGCCCTGATCCGGATCCGGATCGATGATCCCGATCCCCCATCCGAATTTTGAATCTTTTCTGCCATATTCCGACCACATCATCACATGGCCATTCCGGTCCCACCGCAATATGTCGGGGGAATAATCGGGATTGATCCGTCCCTTGCTCCAGACAGCCTTCTTTACCTGATCATCCCATTTGTTTTCATCCTGTTCCATACGATTTTCCTTTTTAAATCTGATCTGGTTTCTTTGTTCCGGTACCGGTAATCCCTGCCCTTTTAAGGATCTCCTTTTTGAATCTTTTCAATTCAGGGGTGATCCAGGCGTCACTTGTCATGTAGATCAGGATCTCCAGGTCGGTTCTGGAGAGCATCACGATCTCCCTTTTCCCGTTACTGTGCATGGTGGTTCTCATATCAAATGGTTGTGTGTAAATTTGAATACACCGTTTAATCAGGAAGGCTGTTGATTTGTTACCCGGAAATGGGATTTTTTTCCGTGATGCGGACCTGTTTACCGGTATTGACCGGCTGTAAATACAGTATAATCCGGTCAGAATGATCCGGACCGGGGTGATGGAAATTGATAACCGGTGCTGATAATATTCGGCAGGGTGGGTGGGTTACAGCTCCCTTTCGCTTTCGATGGTATAGATGAAGCTGTCGCCGCGGTAATATCCCACGTTAAACTCGACGGGACGCTGACCGGGGTCGTAGACCAGCCGTTTCCTTTTGAGGACGGGCTGGCCCTGCTTCATCCGGAGTTTTTCGGCCAGCAGGCTGTCCGCCGCACAGGCGCTGATCTGTTCCTTGGACACTTTCACCCGGGTGGAGTACTGGTTTTCCAGGATGTCATAGAGCGATCCGGAGAAATCCTCCCTGCCCGTCAGCCCGATACGGGGATGGAAAAAGGAGATGAAATAGACAAATGGCCCCTGGAGTGTTCCCCGCAAACGTTCCATCTTGAGCACCCTGGTATCCTGTGAGATCTCCAGGAACTGCGCCACCTCCCTGTCCGGATACACCCAGTTTGCGAAAAATCCCAGGAGATACATCAGAACAGCAAAGATATGTTATATAACATATAGTTAAAGAGGTAACAATTTTATGTCGATCCTGATTAAACCTACCAAATGATTCATTTGAAATGTATAGGCCGTCCCAAGGAATTTGCTCAGTTTCTAGGAGTTTCAAAACGAACCCTTTACTATTAATGGTCACTATAACCTTATATTTTATGATTTTAGCATAATAATACCTTATTGGATATATATACGAGGTATAGATATTCAGTGAGAGTTTAACTATCTCTCAGAAGTAAAATAGTAAAAAACTAAACCTTAACAGTTTAATTACCAAGTAAGATGAAAAATCTAATCATTATTTTATTAGGAGTTATTACCTTAGGTTGTCAAAAGGAAGTCGATCCAGTTACTGATCTGGATACTAATTCAATACCTGCTTATTCAAGTTTTCAGGATATTATGAATCAGGTTCAAGTAGTCAAAACAATGTCTACCCAGGAAATTTCAAATCTTGAAACTACTTATGGTTATAAGTCTTTCGCATCAAGATGCGATGAAATTTATGACCAACTAAGAAACACTGTTTTCTCAAGTCAAGAAGAGATGATTGAGGCCATATTGAAATATCCAGAATACTTAGAATTAAGGGAGACGGATTCTGAATTGGAAGTAGTACCTGTACTTGGAAATTCAGCATTTAGATACATTATGAATGAAAACAGAATGTTCCGGGTTGAGAATAAAGTATTTAAAGTCTTTGAGGATGGGGTTTTAGCTACCGAAATCTCAAATATCAATTCCTTAAAATCGATTAAGGACCTAAATTGTGCCAAAAGTCATGTAAATGAGGCTATTGAATTAACTTTTGAATTAGAGACCCCAAAAAAGGTTTATGATCTGAAAGATTGGACATACAATATAGGTGCACACCCAGTAGAAAGGAGTGTTGAGCTAAATAATAATAATAGAAGAGTCAAGCTTGAATTGTGGTGCAAAGTATATGACATTATCCTCGTCCCTGAGGAAAATATAGGATTTAGATATTTCGCACTCTTAAGAGAAGTTACCCCACAGAAGCAAGTACTTGGAATATGGTGGAACTATAAAACATATTTAGATGTAGAGTACAACTTACGGTATGATTGGGAAACTGCATATGAGGATTGGGATAATGAAATAATAGTTGAAAATTATTATAATATATATGATGACAGGTTTACTATCGAGGAGGAAATGTGGACATTTGATGAGATAAATGAATTGCATAGCCACATTGGAGCATCCGATAGTAGGGCTACTACTGATGATATTACAAATTATGCTGAAATTGAAGGAAATACTTTCTTACTTTAGAAGTGAGGCAAATGATCTCCGCTGGATTTAATTCAATTCAGCGGAGATCAATTAAAACCTGAAAATATGAAAATTACTTGGTGTATTCTCCTATTTACAATTGTTATTCACAGCTATGGACAACAAAGAAATACACATTCCGCTATTATTATTTCTCCGAAAGCAGCGCTTCATACCAATTGGATAATACAAAATCAGTTACAATTATCGTACAAGTTAGAATTAAGTTACAGATTTCCAGAACTTATTGAAGTCGGGATATACGGTGGAGGTTCCTATGTTGACATGCATCAACAACTTGCTGACGGGAGCAAGCCCTGGGATTATCCAATTTTTCTGTTTGGGACCGAGATTGATTACTATTTTCTGGATCATTTCAAAGCTCGAAAGAATGAAACCTGGGATATTTATATCAGTATCGGTTTTGGCGGATATAAAGCCTACTATACCGAAAATTACCTGAACTCTCTCCCCTTCGAATTAAATCAGTCAACATATATTGACTATTCAGCCTTTTTAGGAATTCAAAAAAGTCTCGGCAGAATAATGGGAATATATTTGGAAGGGGGATATGGAAGAAGCAGTTTCCTTTCGCTGGGTTTGAATTTCAATATATTAAATAGATGATATTATCCTTGAAACGATTTCAAATAGGATATGGTATTCTATTTGGGATTTTAATACTAATACCTACTTCATGTACCAAATTGATCAGTGATGAATTTTCTGAATTTGAATCGGTTCCGGCTGTGAACAGCATACTTGTGGCAGGCAACCCCATCACTTTTCATGTATCCCTGGCCGAAAAAATAGACAGCACCTCCCTGACACTTGTAAATGATGCTGTATTGATGCTTTCCGGCAGCGAAAGCGGGAGTGAGGTAATGACACCCGTAGGAGATGGCTTTTATACTTCAGAAACGATCGCTATTCCCGGTGAAATCTATTCGTGCCTCATCCAGTTGGAAGGATATGATGATTTGTATGCCTGTGATACAGTCCCGGAAATTACGGAAGTGAAAATCACCGGGCAGACCAACCGGGCCAGGTACAATGATGAGGGGATTTGGATGGAGGGGATTGAATTTGAATTCAAAGATAATCCATCCACGAAGGATTTTTATGAAGTGGTATTGTATCGTAAGCAACACGGTTATAGCGACCAGATGGGCCTCTTCGATGAAAACAGTGAAATCTTACTGAATGAAGGACTGGAACCATATACTACCGAAACCCTTGTTTTCAGTGATCATATGATGAATGATTCTTTGATTACAATGAATTTGGACTTTCAAGCAGATTACGATTGGGTATGCTGGAGTCCGGGAAATTGTGGACCGGGGATAGGTGAACACAACCTTGTCCTTGAGTTGCGGCATATCAGCCAGGAGTATTACAGGTTTAAGAAACACTTTTACCTCTACGAGAAGAACCGCTACCCTTATTTCGTGGAAGGCACTGCCACAGCTTTTTCTCTCTATTCGAATATTGAGAATGGCCAGGGTGTAATAGGTAGTTATGCATTGAGTATCGATTCCATTTTTGTAGAGTTGGATTCAATTCCTGTGTATCCATGACAAAGACCATCAGAATTATCGGTATTATTTTTTTACTGTTGGTGCTATTTCCATTAACCATTATTGCCCAGAAACACCTTTCAGGGATCGTCCGTGATGGTCAGACGGGAGAGCTTCTGATCGGGGCCCATGTCTTCGATCCGCTGCAGTCGGAAGGCACCTCGACCGATAACAACGGTTACTTCAGCATGGTGGTCGGAAGTGGAACCGATTCACTGATTTTTTCTTATGTGGGGTATGTGACACTGGCCATACCCGTTCGGGAGATGACCGACACGATCCTGAATATTCATATGGTGCCGGGTTCAGAAATTGAAGAGGTCCGGGTAACGGGGCACAGGAGGGTACATTTTAACCAGTCACGCCTTTCCAACAAGGAAATGAGGTATATTCCGGCCATAGGGGCCGAGCCGGATGTACTGAAAACCCTCCAGTTACTGCCGGGAGTGCAGTCACCGAACGAAGGATCGAGCAACCTGCAGGTACGGGGGGGCGGACCGGGCGACAATCTTTTCCTCATAGACAATGTTCCGCTTTATTACGTGAATCACCTGGGTGGATTTTTTTCCGTCTTCAATCCCGAGGTACTGAACGATGTACGGGTGATCAAAGGCGGTTTTCCGGCGAAATACGGCGGAAAGATATCCTCGGTGGTCGATATCACCATGCGGGAAGGAGACCGGACCGAATTAAGGGGTTCGGCCGGGATCGGTGTATTAGGGGCAAATTTGACCCTGGAGGGCCCGGTTTCGAAAGATGCCTCCTTCCTGTTTTCGGTACGGAAAACCTTTACCGAACTGTTGCTCGGAACTGCAAGCCTTCTGGCAGACGGAGATTATTTACTGACCTACGGATTTTACGATCTCAACGGGAAATTCACCTGGAGGCCCGATAGTAACCAAAGCCTGCATATGAATTTGTATGCAGGGGATGATCAGTGGGTTGTCAGACTATTTGATGAAGATAATCGGATGAGCATGAAAGACCGCTGGGGAAATATCCTTGTGTCGGTCGACTGGAAAAGGATCCTGAATCCAAGGATTCAGGTCAATAACACCCTTTCCTTTACCCGTTACAGGATCAGCGACCTCAGGAATTACGTGATTGATTACGCGCTCGATGATCCTTTCAGATTCATGAGCAATTACCGCTCCTCGGTCCAGCAAATTACTCTGAAGTCGGACTGGCGTTACCGTTTAATGAAAAGCTGGGCGGTTGACTTCGGTCTTCAGTCATCCGGCCTCTTCTTTCTCCCGAATCAATATCATGACAACCAGGGCGATCAGGAGAACGATCCCGAAATGATCCATGCGTTGGAATCATCACTATATATTGAGAACCAGGTAAACCTGGGGAAAATCGCTGACCTGAACCTGGGTGTCCGGGGAGTGCACTATTTCACCTCTGAATATGTGGATTTTTCGCTTGAACCCCGGCTGGATCTTTCATTTCCCCTGTCGGAAACCCAGACGCTGAATGCCACCTATATGCAATGCTCCCAGTATGCGCATATGGTATTCTCATCCGGTCATTTCTTCAACAACGAGGTTTGGGTGCCTGCCGGACAGGGCATGGATCCTGCAAGGGTGGTACAATATTCCCTTGGCTGGAAGGGCGATTTCAAAGAGAGAATGTTCGCTGCTGAAGTGGATATCTATCGAAAGAAGATGAGCGATCTGCTTACCTACAGGGAGGGGTATACCAACCTGAGGGGGGATGCCCTGTGGAGGTCAAAACTGGAAAGGGGAGGAGCCGGTGAATCCTACGGGATCGAATTCTTCCTGAGAAAAGAAGGGGGACTCTGGCAGGGATTCCTGGGCTATTCCTGGTCCCGCAATACCCGTCAGTTTGACAATATCAATCATGGAGAGGCATACGTATTCGAATACGACAGGCCGCACAGTTTCTCCATCGACATCCACCGTATTATCAACGACCGCCTGGAGTTCAATGTATTATGGGTATACCAATCCGGGCTGCCATATACACCGGCCATCGGGCGAACTTATATTCCTTATACAGGGGAACAGGAAGTATACTATGATTACGAAGCCCTGGTCTATGGAACCCGCAACTGCGAGCGCATGCGAGCCTACCACAGGCTGGATGCGGCCTTGCATTACAGAACGAAGACCCGAAAGGGCAGGGATGCAACCTGGACTTTCTCAGTATACAACCTGTACAACCGTCAGAATCCTTACTTTTATTATTACAACACACGACCGGGACTGAACTTCGGCTATTTTGGTTCCGAAGCCCGGGAAGGCCCTATGAAACTCTACCAGTTCAGTTACTTCCCTATTATTCCCTCGGTTAGTTTCAAGATGGATTTCTAAAATTAAATGTCATACCGTATGCTTACGCTTGAATACACCGTTTAATCAGGAAGGCTGTTGATTTGTTACCCGGAAATGGGATTTTTTTCCGTGATGCGGACCTGTTTACCGGTATTGACCGGCTGTAAATACAGTATAATCCGGTCAGAATGATCCGGACCGGGGTGATGGAAATTGATAACCGGTGCTGATAATATTCGGCAGGGTGGGTGGGTTACAGCTCCCTTTCGCTTTCGATGGTATAGATGAAGCTGTCGCCGCGGTAATATCCCACGTTAAATTCGACGGGACGCTGACCGGGGTCGTAGACCAGCCGTTTCCTTTTGAGGACGGGCTGACCCTGCTTCATCCGGAGTTTTTCGGCCAGCAGGCTGTCCGCCGCACAGGCGCTGATCTGCTCCTTGGAAACTTTCACCCGGGTGGAGTACTGGTTTTCCAGGATGTCATAGAGCGATCCGGAGAAATCCTCCCTGCCCGTCAGCCCGATCCGGGGATGGAAAAAGGAGAAGAAATAGACAAATGGCCCCTGGACGGTTCCCCGCAGACGTTCCATCTTCAGCACCCTGGTATCCTGGGAGATCTCCAGGAACTGCGCCACCTCCCTGTCCGGATACACCCAGTCCGCACGGATCTCATAGTTTTTGATCTTGATGCCCAGGGCCTTCATCTCCTGGGAAAAGGAGGACCAGTTCCGCAGCCGGGTGTTGACACTGGTATCGGCGAATTTCGTTCCGACTCCCTTTTTCCGCAGCAGGATCCCCTCGTAGACCAGCTTATTGGTGGCCTGGCGCAGGGTGTTCCGGGAGATGCCCAGTTGCTTGGCCAGTTCCACCTCGTTGGGAAGGTATTTTCCCTCTTTGTAATCCTGCTCCCCGGACATTTCCCTGAGCAGCGACTCCACCTGGGCATGGAGGGGGATCTGGCTTTTGTGGTCGATCGAATATCTTTTCATCAATACAGGTGTTTCATTCTGTTTTCATCTCGGGTGAAATCGCCGGATCGATCATTTCAAGCGGTACCCGGATAAAACGGGGACGGTAGATCCCGGCATCCCTGAAATGATCCTCCAGCTCCATGCTGTTCATGTTGTAGGAGACCAGCAGCATCCCCTCCTCCGTGAATTGGGGATGGGCCAGGGCGTTGTAGGTAAAAAGGTTTGGGTTTGAACCGGGGATCGGCGTTTTGTAGATCAGTTGCCTGTTCTTCCAGGGACCGTATGGGGTTTCGGCGGTGAACGAACAGATCTCATCGCTGATCCCTCCCATCTGGGTGACCAGGATGTACAGGTCTTCCCACCGGAACACGCTGAACTGTTCCGATCCTGCCATATCCGACATGGGCGCTGCCGCTGAAGCTTCCCCGGTCCACCCCTGTCCATCAAAAAATTCCCAGGGACCGGAGATCTTGCCCCGCGGGAACCTGGCTGCATGGGGTTTCCCGGAACCCGCGCCGTACACGTAAATGTAGCTTTCATCCTCCAGGATGGCGTGACCGAAATGGACCCCGGCTTCCGCACCGCAGAGAATGGGTGTGAGCGCTTTCAGTTCCAGGTCCGGGAGGCTGAAACCGGCCACCCATGTGCCGGTCCACCTGAAATCCCACATGCCGTCCCCGGTCTTGTCGAATTCGCTCAAAAAGATCCTGAGGGTCCCATCCTCCACATATCCGTCCCCGGGCCAGAACCAGACGGAGTCCTCTTTCAGGGTGCCATCCTTCCTGAAGGCGCCGGGATGGATGACAAAAGAGGCGTTTTTGCCGTTATGTTTCTGGTGGATCGTCTGCAGTTCCGTTCCGTCCTGCACCACCAGGCTGTTCCGGATATAGATGGGATCCTGTTTTAACCGGGTCCCTTTTTCCGGATCCACCCCTCCGATGAAGGTATCCCCGAACAGCCAGGCCGTGCGCCCGTCCGGAAGCGGGATGGAATAGGTCCCGTCCCCCCCGGTGAATCCCTCCCCGCTGCGCAGGAACAGTCCGGTAAAGAAAGTGTCCGGGGATATACCGCCGGGGGTTTCCAGGCCGGTGACAGGTCCGTGGGGATCGGAGCTGTTCACGAATTTTTCGATCAGTTCTTTCCACAGCACATAGCCGGCGCCGTTCAGGTGCAGGCCGTCGATGCTGTATTCCATGTTCAGCTTATTTTCCGGGGTGGCCAGCGGCGTGAACAGGTCGATGTAGACCAGTCCCCGCTCCGCGGCAATCGCCTCCAGTTCCCGGTTGATCTGCATGATGTCCCGGTTTTTCCGGGTGGTGTGCAGCGCATCCTCGGTGGGCAAAACGCTCTGGATATAGACCCTGGTCTCTGGGGAGGCCTCCCTGATCCGGTCAAGGATCAGCCGGTAATTGGCGATGATCTGCTCCACGGATTTGCCGGCGGACAGGTCGTTGGTCCCGATCATCAAAAAGATCTTATCGGGCCGGGAGCGGACCACCTCATCCAGCCTTCCCAGCACCCCGCCGGTGTCATCGCCGCCGATCCCCCGGTTCTTCACATGGGGATTGCCGAAGAGCTCGGCCCACTCCGCGTTGTCCGTGATGCTGTTGCCCAGGAAGATGATCTCGTGCTCGGTATCGGGGAGACTTTCAAAATGCTCCTTGCGGTGGTAATAATAGGCTTTCAGCGCCCGGTTCCACTCGTTCAGTGCCTCGGCATCCCTGTCGTATGCCATGATCTCCTGTTTTTCCTCCGGTGAAAGGACCGTGCTCAGCGACGGCGGGGCGTCCTCCGGCCGGCTGCCCCATTCCTTGTTGGGTTTTGGTCCCATGCGGAGGACGAGTTTGCCACCGCTGACCAGGTCTTTGTGATAGAACCAGGGCTGGTTGAGGGGTGTTCCGTTGAGGCGGGCGGACTGGATATACCGGTTCTCACCGGACACGTTCCTGGCTTCGATGACGAATTCCTTCCCCGGGTAATAGTCCGGATCCAGTTCAATGGTGATCTTTTCGAAGAGCGGACTGCCCAGTTCGTAGACCGGGTCCACGGCTGCGCCGCCGTCCATCTGGAACATTCCCATGGCACTCATGACGAACCAGGCTCCCATCTGTCCCTGGTCCTCGTCCCCCAGCCACCCGTCTTCCGGTCCCGTCCCGTAATACCGGTCCATGATCTCCCGCACCCATTGCTGGGTGAGCCAGGGTTTCCCCGCATGGTTGAAGAGATAAGCGGCCTGCATGTTGGGCTGGTTGCCGTGGTTCACCGGAAGGATCCCCATTCCCTCCAGGCTGTTGGAGCCCAGGTGCTCCGAATTGAAGTTGTGGGGACTGGAAGTTGCGAATCCCTCCTCCAGCCGGTCGTTGAACTCCTCCCTGCCCATCAGTTCGATCAGTCCCGCCAGGTCATGCGGCACGAAATAGGTGAACTGCCAGGCATTGCCTTCCACAAAACCGGCATCCAGGAAGGTAACCTGACCGAACGGACTGAACCCGTCCACCCAACTCCCGTCCTCGTGTCGCCGCCGGATGTAGCCCACTTCCGGGTCAAAAACATTTGTATAATTGAACGACCGTTTCGTGAAGTATCGGTAATCGTTCTCCTTCCCCAGGGCCCGGGCGAACTGTCCCACGCTCCAGTCGTCATACGCATATTCCACGGTATTGGAGACCGGGCCGTATTCTTCGGGGACATACCCGAACTTCATGTATTCCTCCAGGTTCCGGTTCCCCACCACGCCCCCGGCCTTGTGGGGCCCCCCGGGTTGGGTCTGGAGTTTGTAGCAGGCCTCGTAAGCCTTTTCCACGTCGAAGTCCCGGATCCCCTTCTGGTAGGCTCCCGCGATGAAGGCGATCTGGTGGGAGGCCACCATGATGCCGGAGTATTCAATGCCGGTGGGACCCTTGGGGAGCCACCCTCCCCGGTCGTATATCTCCAGGAAGGACTTCACCCAGCGGCTGGTGATTTCCGGGGTGATCAGCGGCCAGAGCTGGTTCAGGTTCCAGATGGTGATCCAGAAGCCGTCGCTTCCGTAGATTGCCGGAGTGCCTTCGGGCAGCTGGCGGACCTTCTCGTACATGTCCACATACTTGCCATCCACATCGTTCCAGGTGGTCCTTCCCACATAGGAGCGGTAGAGGTTCGTGTAGAACTTTTTCTTGTCGGCTTCGGTCCCCCCTTCCACCCTGATCTTTCCGAGCAGGGTTTCCCATTCGTTTTCTGCGGCCGTCCGCACTGCCTCAAAATCCCAGTTGAACGGATCCAGCTCCGTTTCCAGGTTCTTTCTTGCCTGTTCCACCGAGACCAGCGAGATGCCGGTCTGCACCATGATCTGTTCCCCTTCTCCCGTGCTGAATTCCACGAAGGCACCCACATCCATGTGACCGAACCCGGAAGAGACCATCTCCACATCCCTGAATACATCCTCCTTGACCCATCCGTTGAAGGACCGGAAAGGCTTGCTGAAACGCATGACGAAATGGACAATGTACTCGTTGAAATTGGCTTTCCGCAGGCTCTGCTGGTAGGAGACCCCTTCGATCTCCGTATCCGAGACTTTGCTGATCTGGGTATAGAAGATCTCAAAGCCGTATTCGGAAGGGAACTGGAGATCGACCAGGATCCTTGCACTGTCGCTTTCGGGGAAGGTATACCGCTGGAAGCCGGTCCGCATGGTGGAGGTCAGTTCCGCCTTCACACCGTAATCGTCCAGAAACACGCTGTAATAGCCCGGGGAGGCCTCCTCGTTCGCGTGATGAAACAGGGAGCGGTAACCCCTTTCGGGGTGTTTCTCGGTCCCCGGCCGGGTCTGCAGGTGACCCGTCGTTGGCATGGTGAGGATCCCGGCCATGGTCCAGGAATGGATGTGGCTGAACCCGGCGATGTTGTTGATGGAATAGTCGTATCCGGCTTTCCATCCCAGTTCCTGGTTATCGGGACTCAGCTTGACCATGGAGAACGGCAGGGCCGGTCCCGGGAACATGATCCACCGCGAATCCCGGCTGCCCGTGAGCGGGTCCACATAGTCGATGTATCTTTCCTGGGCCAGCAGGGCGGAGGCACACAGGCAGAGGACCAGGATCACGGCCAGCTTTTTTCTCCGGTCCGGCTCCCGCATGGTTCGTGGATCAGTCATGGCTTTTTTCTTTTTTCATTTTCACCGCTCCTTTGTCCGCGGTAATGGTGTAATATTCGTCCCCGTAACGGACATGGTGGAGGGTCCCCGAAAAATTGGACGGGATGTTCCCGTGCAGCACATGGCCCTGCACGTCCGGGTAGAAACCGAAGAAGCACTTCAGCATCACCTGGGAAATGGAAATCCCCCCGGAAGATTCCCGGTTTCCCCAGCCGCGCTGGGCGATCCGCACGCGGGCATTTTTCCGGTACTTGTTCTCGCCCCACAGTTCGCGGGACTGTGCCCAGCATCCTTCATACGTTACCGGCTCAATGGCGCGGTAAAAATCCAGTGCGCTGTCGGGATACCCCATCCAAACCAGCGCGTCCATGGTCCCCGCCGGCCACCCGTCGAAGGCCCCCAGCGGTCCGTGGTCCGGCCGGTCGGATACACCGGCGGCGATGTCCTTCAGCGACTGGGCCCGCATCCAGCGGTCGGTCAGCAATTCATCGTACACGAACCCGATCATCTCGTTTTTGATCTGTTCCGGCACATCATTGGGGATGTACCGGCCGATGAACATGAAATCCAGGCAATGGCGCACTTCCACCGTACGGCCGTCCGGATAGAGGCTGTTCCACACGCCTTCTCCGGCATACAGGGACAGGATCCGGCTGGTCATGGCGCCGGCCTCGCGCCTCAGGTTGCCGGCCGTGGCGGTATCCCCGGCCTGGTCGTACAGGTCCGCCATTTCCCGCATCATCCAGGCATAGCCCGCATTGAACGAGGGGACGATGTGCTTGTAGGTGGGGACGCACTCCAGCAGGTTCCATTCGTCATCCCCGAAATCGGCCAGTTTGTAGACCTCATCCTCGTTCCCTTCCGAGCCGTACAGGGAGATGTTCTTCCAGTTCATGGCATAGTCATGGAGATGCTCCATCACGGTTTTGTCCCCGATCCGTTCCTGCAGAAAACCGAAATCGCGCGACACGGTCACATAGGAGCGGATCAGCTGGAAGAGGGCCCAGTAGTTGGCCGAATACCCGTTGCCCACGCCTTTGCCGCCGAAATTGTCCTTCCCGTAGTGCAGGGAGGGATCGATCAGGATCCAGGATGCAAGGTGCTCCTTCATCATCACCGGGTCGACCACCGCCCAGAGGGTGGACCATTCGGTAATGTCCCAGAAGAAGGTGATGGAAGCCCCCCATCGCGGTCCCCCCGTCAGGAACACTTTTTCATGCTCCGGCAGGTTGTTGTGCAGGAGGTAAAGCAGGGTAAGGGGACCGGTATAATAGACCTTCCTGGCTTTTTCGTCCGGGGTTTCCAGTACCGGGAAGCATCCCGAGAACAAATCGTTTCCCGGAGTGAACATGGCCTGCCACCGCTCTTCCCAAACCCGGTCCACCGCATGGAACACGGAATCGAAATCCCCCGCCCACCGGTCCAGCCCGCTCCTGACCTTCCGGTCGTCATCCCCCCAGGTCATCACATACCTGAGCGTGAATGCTTCCCCTGACTGCAGCTCTTTTTTCCAGGTGGCCGTGCCGCCGCTGCTTTTCACCTCCAGCGCCACGGGCTCCTGCAGGATCCGGAAGCCGGTCACCGCCTCCGTTTCCGAATCACGGACAATGAGCGTGCCGCCGCTTCCCTCGGCGGTGTATTTTTCAGCCCCCAGGATCGCTGCATCGGAGGGCCACCGGGCTGTTCGGGTGGTGGGGGTTGGTTTCCCGCCGATCAGTTCCACAACCGGTTCGGTGGATTCGTTCTTTGCGGAACCCAGGTGCCTGCGCACGTTTTCCACCTCATCATCCCGGACCGTGGTCGCCCCGTCCAGTTTGGGATAGGGATACCACCATTGCCAGTCACCCCCGTATTTGCTGATAAACCCGATTACATCCAGGTCCAGTTCCAGGGTGCGCACCGAATCCGTTTGATTCGTCACGCTGACCTCCCACATCACCGCATCCGCATCCGGGACCATCTTGACGGTGGAGAACAGCGTCCAGTCGCCCGTCCCCCCTTTCCGGATGGCCTGGTGCGGCAGCCACCGGAACATGGATACCCGGGGCGTTTCCCCGTTGACCCGCAGGGTGCCGGTATGGTATCCGCCGCTGTAGGGAGGCGATACGAACCAGCTGATGGAGGTCATGTCCCGGTTCAGCAGGGCCTGGCCCCGGAAATTCCGTACCGAGGGTTCCATATCGGTCGTATCGGCCGAAACCCAGACACCGCCCACCTGGTCCAGCGGGGGCACGTGCTTCCGGACCGCCTGAGGGTCCGGCCGGTTGCAGGAGATAGCGGGTACCATCATGGCCAGGATCATGTACTTGATTGTTTTCATGCGTCAGGTTTATGTGTCCAGTTGTTGCAGTGCAAATGCATAGGCTCCCAGGGCAATGGCCCTGCTGGCTCCCAGGGCCGACCGTCCCACACCCGTCCGGGGCAGGTCGTCATAGGTGATCTTCCTGCCGCTTCCGGGTACGGTAATCTCACGGGTTTTTCCCCTGACAAACTCCCCGAAGGTATGCTCATCCTCCAGGTTGTATACTTTGTAGGAGAGCCGGGGGAAACTGTTCCCGCGGAAATCCCGGTATTCCCGGTTGATCTCCCGGAACATGGCCGGTGCAAAGAGGTCCCACGCTGCGGTGATCCCGCCCCCGAGCACCACGATGCCGTCGATAAGCGACATGGCATTGGCAATGGAACTTCCCAGTCCCCTCCCGAAGCGGACAAATGCTTCCCGGGCCGCTTCCCGGGCCGCTTCCCCGTTCGCTTTCGCAATCTCATAGATACCGGCTGGCATGGGAGCGCTGTCAAAGGGGATCCCGGACAGTTCGGCATATACGCGCCGGATGGCACGGGTGCTCACACTCTCTTCCGCATTCCAGTCCGGGTGGTACTGGTTCAGGGTGTTGTGGATCTCGGCCCCGGAGGAGCTGTTGCCCACGATCATTTTGTTGTCCAGCACGATCCCCGCCCCGAAGCCGGTTCCCAGGGTAAATCCGATGAGGCTGTCATACCGTTTCAGGCTCCCTGCTTCTTCGAGCCGTTTGTTCAGGTCCGGAAGAAACCCGGCCAGTGCTTCCCCGTATGCAAAAAGATTCCCGTCGTTGTTGATGTATACGGGGATCCCGAAATGATCCTCCAGCATGGGTCCCAGCGCCACCCCGCCCTGAAAGGCCTTGAAGTTGGGAAGGTCCCCGATGATCCCCTTGGGGTAGTCTGCCGGCCCCGGGAAAGCGAAACTGATGGCCGAGGCCTTTCCGGGCAGTTGTTCCGACACCGCTTCAAATCCTTTCACCAGGCTCTCCAGGATCCCCTCCAGGTCATCCGGAGAGGAAGGCTTGTGGATGTCGGGCACGATCTGCTGGTTTCCCCGGATGGCTGAAAAGACCAGGTTGGTGCCCCCCGCATCCAGGGTCATGATGATTCTCGGATCTTTCTGTGTGTTGATGTGCATGGGAGTTTGGCTTTACAGGGGTGGTTGTTCATTTGCAGAAAGGGGGACCGGCTTTGTCCGGATGGCATACCAGGTGGCGAAGGAGACGTAGACCACGCAGATCACCAGCACGAACAAACTGGCGGTCACCCCCAGCGTATCGCTCATCAGTCCCATCAGGGGCGGGATGAATGCCCCGCCTGCCACGGACAGGATGATGAGGCTCGACAGCTCATTGGCATACCGGGGCATCCGGTCGATGATGACGGCGAACAGGATGGGGAAGGTGTTGGAAAAACCGAGCCCGGCCACAAAGATCATGATCCGGGTCACCGCCAGGTTCTCCGAGACGATGATGCCTCCCAGGCCGATGAAGGTCAGGATGATGCTTGCGATCATGAACCGGAGGGTGTTGATCTTCCGCAGCAGCACGCCGCCCAGGAACCTTCCGATCACCAGGGATGCGAAATAGATGGAGATACCCAGGCTCGCCGATTCGATGGAGATCTGGAAGCGCTTCTGCAAAAAGATGGCGATGTTGGAATTCATGCCCACATCGAATCCCACCAGCAGGAATGTGGAGATGATCATCACGGTCACAAAGCGTTTTCTGAACAGGGCCAGCACACTTTTGAAGGTGGCCGGGTCTTTTTCGGGCTCGGTCTCCCGGATGCGTACCGCGTACAGCCAGACAATGGAGATGAGCGAGACGGCGGCATAGATGGGAAAGATCAGTTTCCAGTTCCCCGTGTATCTGGCCAGCGCGGCCGTGATCACAGGTCCCAGCATGGAGGCGATCGCCTTGACGAACTGGGACAGGCTCAGGTTGGCGGCCTGACTGTTTTTGGGAGATACATCCAGCAGCAGCGGATTGGCGGATACCTGCAGGATCGTATTCCCGATGCCCAGCACCATGAAACCGAATACGGCCGTCAGGTAGCTGTAATGCACAAAAGGAAGCATCACGCCCAGTCCCGTGATGGCCATTCCCAGCATCACCGTGAACTTCTTTCCCTTCCGGTCCTGGAAGATGCCGGTGGGGATGCTGACCAGCGCAAACCAGAGAAAGACCATGGTCGGCAGCAGCTGGGCCATGGTATCCGACAGCTGGAAATCATCCCTGACAAACGCGGTGGCCACTCCGACCAGGTCCACGAAGCCCATCACGTAAAAGGACATGAATACGGGCAGGATTACATTGAGCGGTTGTTTTTTTTCCATGGGTTCGTTTGCATATGTTCGGGTTAAGGATGGGTCCTGACAAACGCCTTGACGGTGGCACACTGTTTGCCTTCGGCAGCTCCGTGGGGACGGACGGTGAATGCACCCACCGCAGCGGGAACGATGAAAGTCTCCGCATAATGGACGATGAAAGGCTCGAATGCACCGGCGGGACTCTCAATGATGGCTTCTTCCCCTTCCACCAGGGTCATCACATTCACCCCGCCCCCGGTGTGATGGGGGACCTTCCCGGTGAACCAGTGGCGCCGGGTCTCGATGAATTCCCTTTCGTGGAGCCCGGTCCGCTCCTCCACCCAGCCTTCTCCTTCGGCCATCTTTTCCACGCGGCCCGTCAGGTTTTTACGGGTCCAGTCCGTGGTGCGGTCCCACCGGATATTGTTCACGCCATGATCCAGATGCAGGGGCCGGGGCTTCCCGTTCAGATCGTTCCGTCCCCAGTCGTACAGTTTGAAGGTGAATATATAGGGTGTGGCACTGATCTCCAGCACCATGCCGTTCCGTCCCGAACAGTGCACGGTGCCTGCCGGGATCAGGAAGTGGTCGTGCTTTGCGGCAGGAAAATTTTCCACGTATTTTTCTGGCTCGAAGGGAGTGCCTTCCCTTTCGGCCCTTTTCAGTTCCCTGACCATCCTTTCAGGATCGATCCCTTCTTTGAGCCCCAGGAAAACCGATCCGTCCGGTGCCGCATCCATCAGGTAATAACTCTCGTCCTGGGTGTAGTGCATGCCGAATTTTTCCTGGATGTATTCCGTCAGCGGGTGCACCTGCAGGCTCAGGTTCCCCCCGGCCATGGTATCCAGGAAGTCGAACCGGATGGGGAACTCATCTCCGAAACGGGCATGCACGGGATCCCCGAGCAATGCTTCCGGCCGGTAGAAGACCAGGTTGATGGAAGGGATCTCGAAACGGGTTTCCCCGAATCCCAGCAGGAGACTGTTCTCCTCGGGTATGCAGTTGAAACACCAGGCAAAATTTTCCGTCTCTTCCCGCAGCCCGAACTTTTCTTTCATCCACTGTCCCCCCCAGGGTCCCGGATCAAAGAACGGGACCACGCTGAAGGGTCGCACCGATGCCTGGCGAAGCCCTTCACGGACCGCTTCCCCAGTGGCCATCTTCGGGTTCACGGGATCGTTCGTATCCAGCACATAGTCCCACCGCGCCATGGTTTTTTTCTTCACGCGGTCGCATATGCGCCAGTCCACGAAAAACCCGCGCTTGTACTTCCATTCCGTCTCTTCCTCCAGGTTATGAATGCCCAGGTTGTTCACCTGGTTGTTCCGCATCCGTTGCTGGATCTCCCAGCGTGCCATGTCCGCATACACCAGCAGATCGGGGTCCGTCCATACCAGGTATGCACCCGCACCGAAAATAACGGCCAGGGAACCTGCCAGTTCCTCCGTGCGCTTTCTGGCCCGCTCTGTTTTTCCCGCATCCATCAGATCCTCCATGTTCAGCCGGGTCAGATAGCCAAATACCCGGTCGTCCGTCACATCCGGTTGGGTGATCGCCCTGATCTCCGCCTCCTCCCTGAACAGCTGCGCGGTGTCCATGAGCAATTCCGGTTGCAGCAGCTCCTGCAGCGCCGATCTCAGTGCATCCCCGTGGACCCCTTGGTAGGTCTCCACCACCACCACCTTCCGGTGGTCTCCTTTCTGATCCAGCGCCTGCCTCAGTTCGCGGCCGATGGCTTGCCAGCCGGTCACGCAAGCCTGTTCCATTCCGTGTACGGGGACAAAGGGTGCTTTATTGAATTTCGACGTCAGCTTCATGTTGCTTCACCTGTTTTCTAATACCCTTCATTCTGCACCAGGTTGGGATTGAGGTCCATTTCCCGCTGCGGGATGGGGAACACCGTATGTTGGGGCAGGGGATTGGCCTTGTCCCCTTTGGCACGTTTCACATATTCCGCCAGGTTCCCGGTCCTTGTCAGGTCGAACCACCGGTGGCCCTCGTTGACCGTCTCCAGCCTTTTCTCGTTGAGGACGGCATCGCGGAACTGCCGGTAGGAAAGATTTTCCAGATCGGGGACCACCCCTTCGATCCCGTTCCTGGCACGCAACCTGACCCGGTTGACCGCATCGTAGGCTTCCTGGGTGGGACCGTTATGGAGCTCGTTCAGGGCTTCGGCGTAGATCAGCAAGACTTCTGCATACCGCATGAGGGGAAAGTTCGCGCCCGATTCGCCCGTCTCCGCCGGTCCGTATACATCCTGGTCCCAGTGTTTCCAGATGTGGGGTTCAAACCGGTTCATGCCGAAATAGGAATACTCCTCGAAGAAGGTCACCCCGTACCGGTGATCGCCCTCCTCGAACCGGCCCAGCAAATCCTCCGTGGGAAGGATGATCCCCACGCCTGCCGGAAAGGCATAAATGGAAGGAAGCCCGCTGATCACGATCCGGGTGTTTTCCGATTGCTCTGCAGAAAAGAACTGTACTTCGAAGAGTGATTCTTTCCCGTTCTTGTTGACTTCCCGGAAATTGTCCTGATAATCGTCCCACAGTCCGTACACGCCCAGGTCCATGACATCGCCGGCATATTGTGCGGCCAGCGCCCACTCCCCGGTGGTGAGGTACACCTTTGCCAGCTGGCCCATGGCCGCACCCCGGGTGGCCCGCCCCCTGTTGGCACCCGAATAGCTTCCGGGCAGGATGCCGGCTGCGTCCTCAAGGTCAGCGATGATCTGTCCGTATACGGCATCCTCTCCCGCCCGGGACACCAGGTAAGCATCAATGTCCGATTCCGGTTCGAGCACGAGCGGCACATCCCCGAACAGGCGCACCAGGTTGAAATAACCGAGCGCACGCAGGAATCTGGCCTCACCCAGCAACCGGGCCTTCAGGGTTTCATCCATCTCCACATCCGGGATGCGGAAAATGGCCAGGTTGGCCCGGGTGATCAACCGGTAGGAGGCTCTCCATATTCCCGCCAGGTAGTTGTTGGTGGATTGCAGGGTGTACTGGTCGAACTGCTGGGCGTTCGGATCGTTCCAGGTGGACAGCGCATCGCAGTCATCCGACGCAATGTCCTGGATCAGCCACAGGCTGGACATATACAGGTCCACATCCCCCAGGGCATCATACACCGCGTTGACCGAAGCAATTGCATCACCCTCATTCTGGAAGAAGTTCTCCAGGGTAAGCTGGTTCTTCACTTCAAATTCCAGTGCTTTCTCACAACCGGTCAGCGCCGTGAGCAGGATGAAGGTACGGATGATATTTTTCATGACAGTCTGGTTTTCCGTGGATTAAAAATCAAGATTCAAACCGATGAGCCAGGTCCTGGCCGATGGATATCCCCCGAGGTCATACCCCTGGCGGATATTGGAGGTCCCGAATCGTCCGACCTCCGGATCAAAACCGGTGTAGCCGGTCAGGGTAAGCAGGTTTTTACCGGACACGAAGATCCGTGCACCGTCCAGTCCCATCCGGCTTACCAGTGACCCGGGCAGGTTGTAAGCCAGGGAAACCAGCTGCAACCTGGTATAGGAACCATCCTCCAGGTAACGGTCCGACATATGGAGGTAATCCGCATTCCGGTTCGCCCTGGGATAGATGTTGCTGGGATTTTCCTCCGTCCACCGGTCCAGCATCCCGATGGATGCATTGGAGAGACCGTTCCCGGATTCCAGCTCGAAACGGTTGGAATTCAGGATGTCGTTCCCCTGCACCCCCTGGATATATACACTGAGTTCAAATCCCCTGAATGAAAAGGTGTTGTTGAGGCTCCAGAAGAAATCTGGCTGGGCGTGACCGATGATGGTGCGGTCCTCGCTGTCTATCTTCCCGTCATCGTTCAGGTCCCTGTACTTGAAATCCCCCGGCCTGGCACCGTAAACAGCGGCTTCCTCGGCCTCATCCAGCTGCCAGATGCCGTCGGAAACCCGTCCGTAAAAACTGCCCAGCTCTTCACCTTCTGCGATGATGGACCAGTACCCGATCTTCAGCTTGTAGGTATCGTCACTGATGTAGGTGTCATCGTTGTTGTTGAGGTCCACCACCCTGCTCCGGTTGAAGCTGATGCTGAAATCGGTGTTCCACGAGAGTGCTCCCTCCACGTTCACCGTGTTCAGGGTGAATTCGAATCCTTTGTTCACCATGGTCCCCACATTGATCATGGCCGTGGCGAATCCCGAGGTGTAGGGGACTTCCGCGTAATAGAGCATGTCATAGGTCAGTTTGTTGTAATAATCGGCCACCAGGGAGACCCGTCCCTTCAGGATGGCCAGGTCCAGTCCTACATCCAGCTGCCGGGTGGTTTCCCACTTCAGGTCGTCATTGCCCACCACCGCCTGGGTGTAACCCGTTGCCGGGGTGGCATTGTTAAAATAATAGGTGGTGGCGTTCATGGTGGGGATGTACAGATAATTGGGGATGGCATCGTTCCCGCTTATTCCCAGGCTTGCCCGCAGTTTCATATTATAGATCCAGGTCAGGTTCTCCAGGAATGGTTCGGAACTGATCCTCCAGGCCAGTGCCATGGAGGGAAAATGCGCGAACCTGTTGTTGGGCCCGAATTTGGATGAACCATCCACCCTGTGCGACAGGGTCACAAGGTATTTGCTGTCATAACTGTAATTGACCCGGCCTAGGTAGGAAATGAGCGCCCCGTCCGCGAATCCTGTCATGATGGTCGGCATGTTCTCTGCCTCGGCGATGCCGTAATAGCCGAGACGGTCACTGGGAAAGCCGGTCACCACCTCCACGAATGTGCGTGAATCCATGCGCTGGTAGGTAAAACCCGCAAGGGCATCCAGCTGGTGCACCCCGTTGAAGTTCCCGCTGTAATTCAGGATATTTTCATTGAGGAAGCTGGTGTTGCCCGTGAACAGGAACCTGGCCTGTCCCGCATTGAATGAGCCCGAATAGGTGTAAGAGGGATTATAGTAATCCTGGGTATTGAAGAGCTGGTCCAGTCCGACCGACACTTTCAGATCCAGTCCCCGGACAATCGTATAACTGGCAAAGGCGTGACCGATGAACTTGAACATGTTGTCGATGGCCTTCACGTCGCGGGTCACGGCCACCGGGTTATCCAGCCACGCGTCCGCGTAGGGGTCCCTCAGGGTATACTGTCCCGTGGAATCGCGGATGGGAAGCACCGGGCTCATGGTCAGCGATGTATTCACCACCCCGGGGAAGAAGCCCGCCTGGGTGGATGTCCCGATCACGTTGGCATGGGTCCGGTTCAGCGAGACGCTGGTCCCCACTTTCAGTCTGTCGCTGATGGTATGGTCCAGGTTGACCCGGAAGGAGTACCGGTTGAAATCCGAACCGATGATGACCCCTTCCTGCCTGAAGTAGTTGCCGGTGATCGCATACCGGGTCCGGTCGTTTCCACCCGAGGCGGACAGCTGGTAGTTCTGGGTGACAGCCTCCCTGTAGATCTCATCCTGCCAGTCGGTGCCCTCCCCGAGCGATTCCGGGTTTGGAAATTCAGGGGTGTAATTCTGGCCCCTGTCATTCGCCGCGTTCTGTCCCGCTTCATCAAACAGTATGGCATACTGCGTGGCATTCATCACCTCGATCCGCCGGGTGATCTGCTGCATGCCCACATAGGACTCGAAACTTACCCTGTCGGATCCGCTGCTCCCCCTTTTGGTGGTGATCAGCACCACCCCGTTGGCCCCTTTGGCCCCGTATATGGAAGTGGCGGAGGCATCCTTCAGGATTTCAATGGATTCAATGTCATTGGGATTCAGGGAGCTCAATGCATTGATGGACGGGGCACTGAGGAATGTCATGTTTTCACTGGCATTGATCTGCATGCCGTCGATCACATAGAGGGGCTGGTTCCCTGCATAAATGGAGTTGTTCCCCCGGACCCTGAAAAGGGTGGAGCCACCCGGCTGGGCGGAAACCTGCACCACCTGCACCCCGGCAACCCTCCCCTGGAGGGATTGATCCAGGGAGGTGACGGGGTTCTTCCGGATCTCTTCCACCCTGACCGACCCGACCGATCCGGTCAGGTCGCTTTTCTTGATCGTGCCGTATCCGATGGCCACCACCTCTTCCAGGCCGATGACATCTTCCTCCATGATCACATCCACGGTGCCCTGGCTGCCTATCTCCTTCTCCACACTCTTCATGCCCACGAAGGAAAACACCAGGCGGGCGGCACCGGGAGCGACCCGGATGGAGTAATTTCCCTCCCCGTCGGTGATGGTCCCGTTCCGGGTTCCTTTCTCAATGACACTGACTCCCGGGATCCCGGTGTTTTCATATGCATCCACAACGGTACCGGTAATGGTACGCTGCTCCTGGGCATGCATGATCGTGCCGCCGCCCTGGATCATCCCGGCACCGAGAAGGATCGAGAGGGTCAGGTTTTTCAATTGTATCATCGGTATGCTCATGGTGTTTGGTTTGATCGTTTTTACCGAAAGCATGTTTTAAGCAAAGGGAGGACCTGTAAGCCGCCGGCGGACCTCACCCGGCAGAAATAGATCCCGGGGGACAGCTCCTTCATGTCCATTTCCACCATCCGGGCTCCGGGTGTGGAACAGATGATTTGTGTTTCTATACGTTTGATACCGCGGATGTCGGTGATTTCGACGGCGACCGTTCCCGCCTGGTGAATCCCGAACCGGAGCGTCACATGGTCCGTCAGGGGATTGGGAAAAGCGCTCAGGGAGTGATCTTCCGGCTCCGGGGATCCTTCCTGTCCCGGCTGCCCTTCCGCACTGTTGGGCCAGAACGCATAATCCAGGTTCATGTAAGGAATGCGGATAAAGCGGGGCCGGTACAGTTCCACATTATCGAAAATGGACCAGAAATCCCCGTTCACATTGTAAGAGACCAGCATCTCCCCGTCCCTGTCAAACTGGGGATGCACATAGGCATTGTATGTAAATGTTTCATCCGCGGTCTCGGGGGTCGTGTACAGCAGCCGCTTGTTCGACCAGGGACCCGTGGGTGCGGGGGCGGTGAAGGAGAATATTTTCGGGGATAACCAGATATCCTGGGTCAGCAGGATGTATTTTCCCCGGTATGTGGAAACGCTGTATTGCTGGGAAACCTGGAAGGAATGGATACGGACAGACAGGGAGGGGTCGGGGGACCAGCCGGATCCGTCATAGAACTCCCACGCCTGGTCTTTGACAGTCCCGTTCAGCGCCCTGGCCACATGCGGGTAGGGGATGTTATGCTCCGGATCGCTTTTCCGGCCGTAAATATAGGTATGGACTGTGTCAACCAGGACCCGGTCGCCGTACAGCACCTGATTCACGGCATGTGCGCGGACCGGTCCGGCATGCAGGAATTCCAGCGAAGGATAGGAGAACAGCGCCATGTCGTTTCCGGCGTGTTCGAAATTGAACCCCGGTGTGCCTCTGTCCGCCTCCCTGAATTTGGCCACGAAGATCCGCAGGGTATCGTCTTCCACCAGGCCGTGTTCGGGCCAGTACCAGGTGGAATCGGGATGCAGGGTGGGGATGAAATCGGCCGGATCGGAGGAGGTCCCACCATGCAGCGTGCGGAGCTGGTCACCCTCCTGGATCACCGCACTGTTGCGGATCATCCTGGCGCCGGACTGGATGGAGCTGTCCGGGTTCACCTCCCCCAGGAAGGTGTCGCCGAACAGCCAGAGGGTCCTGCCATCGGGCAGCGCAATGGAGAAGGTCGCATCCGCGGCGATCCACCCCCCGATGTCTCTCCGGAACTGATTGTTGAATGCGGTATCCGGCTCCGCAGCCATGGAAGGCTGAAGCAAACAGGTCATGCTGCCGTATAAAAACAACCTTCTCATCGGATCTGCGTGTTTTTATCTTTTTTTCCCGCCGGCCGGAAAAACAGGATGAGTCCCCCGACAATAAAAGGAATACTCAGCAGGTGTCCCATGTTCAGGGACAGGTCCGTTTCCACATCGGATTGTTTCGCCTTGAAGAATTCCAGCAAAAACCTGGCGCTGTACACCAGGATCAGCACCAGTCCCAGCATGGCTCCGGGCTTCTCCCTTCCCGCAATTCTTTTGTACCAGTCAAACGAGACAATAAAAATAACCAGGTAGGCAATGGCTTCATAGAGCTGGACCGGATGGCGGGGAACATGGTCGGTCCGCATGAACACAAAAGCCCAGGAAGCGCCGGAGGGCGTTCCCAGGATCTCGGAATTGAACAGGTTCCCCAGGCGGACGAAAAAGCCGATGAGGGGACCGAAAAGGGCCACGCGGTCGATCATCCAGACCACGGGGGTCTTCGTCCGCCAGGCATTGATCACGATCCCCAGGATGATCCCCAGGGCGGAACCGTGGCCCGACATACCCCTGTAACCCACGAACCTGGCATTTTCACCCAGCACGCCCCTCCAGGGTTTGATGATGTCCCAGGGATATTTCAGGTAATATGCAGGTTCATATGCCAGGCAGTGCATCAGTCGCCCCCCCAGGAAGAGTCCCCCGATCACAAACAGCGCATAGGAGGGGAGGGGATCTTTCGATCTTCCTTCGCGGTCATAGATATAGCCCACCATGCGGTAGCTGATGTAGAAGCTGGCCACAAGGAACAGGGAGTACCACCGGATCGCGAAGGATCCGATCCTGAAGATGACAGGATCCACATTCCATGTGATGTATGCCAGTTCCACACGATATGTAGTGATCAGGTTTTCAGATTGCGTGAAGTGCGAACCGTCAGTGTTTCACGAATTTCCTGGTGATTGTCTCCCCGCCCGTTTCAAGCCGGAGCACATAGGTCCCCGGGGCCAGGTCCACCACATCCAGGGTGGTGTGCGCACCGGTAATCTGTCCGGAGCGTACCTGTTTTCCCCTCAGATCATAGATCATCATATCCACCGTCCGGTCCATTGCACCGGACAGCCCGATGTTCAGGTATCCGTAGGAGGGATTGGGATAGAGGGAAAGGGCAGCTTCCGTCAGGTATTCATTCACATTGACGCCCGGACTGATGGTAATGGGAAGCGGATCGGTGAGGGTCAGGGGATCATAGGGCATCCGGCCCCAGTAATCCACGTCACCCGCCGCATACTGCAGGAAGAATTCCCCCAGCTTGTCGTCCGTCAGGATGTTCACTGTGAAGTAAAGGCTGTCGAAGAACGCCATGTCCACGGGTTCGCTGGTCACGGCACCCCACCAGTAATACCCTTCGGGCGGTGCGGCAGAGGAATCATTCAGCATGGTGGTCTGCGTTTCATCATATTGCAGCACGTACTGTCCGCCGTGTTCCCCGGTCGGTTTAACCCATCCTCCCATTCCGTCCGGCAGGGAGTCAGCCGCCACCACGGTGACCCCGATGTCGTCCGTGATGGTCCATCCTTCCGGAAGCAGCACACTGAACAGGCCGCCCTTGGTCAGTGAACCGTCCTCATAGGTCCAGTCATTGGACTCATCATCATCCTCGGTCATCACGATATTCACATCAAACGAACTGTTCTTGGTACCTTCGGTGGGCTGATCCACCACTTTGAATTCATAGCACCCGAACACGAGCAGGAGTGCAAACAGGGCCATCAGCAGCCAGCCTTCCCTTTTCCGGAAAAGTTTCTTAAGCGTAAATTTTTGTTTCATAGTCATAAATTAAGGTGAGACAAATATGTTCAAACATATGAACAAAACGGAAAAAAAGCAATATATAATTTGCATATATATAACAATGTTATATATTTGTACCCATGATATCGAATGATCTTTTAAAAGGTACCCTGCGTACGATCGTACTGAAGCTGTTGGCCGACAACGGACGCATGTACGGCTATGAGATTACCAAAAAGGTGGAAGAGCTCTCCACCGGTAAGATCAGGCTCACATTCGGGGCGCTCTACCCGGTTTTACATAAACTGGAGGCGGACGGACACATCACCACCGAAACGGAATACATCGGCAGGCGGGTCCGGAAGTACTACTCTCTGACCGAGGTTGGCAGGTCAGGGGCACAGCAGAAGCTGGATGAATTTTTTGATTTTGTGAATACCCTGACCTATGTGCTCAAACCGTCGCCTGCCTGACAATGATCGGAGCGACCATTGACGACAACCTCGAACGGATCAGGAGCGATCTGGCCGGCCGCGGGCTGACCTGCCAGAGGCTCCTGGATGACGTGCTGGACCATGTATGCTGCATGGTGGAGGAGAAGATGCATGCCGGGGAGGATTTCGAATCCTCCTACGGGGCGGTCCTCGATTCCATCGGCGAAAACAGGCTTCCCGAGCTCCAGCACCAGACTTTGCTTAACCTGGATAAAAAATTTCAACGCATGAAAAATTTCACGTATATCTTCGGACTTTCCTCCGCGCTGGTCACCCTACTCGGCGCTTTCTTCAAACGGATGCACTGGCCGGGTGCCGGTATATTGCTTACCGTGGGCATTGTACTGATCGTCCTGGTGTTCCTGCCGCTGTATTTCGTCACCAATTACCGGGAGCAGGCAGAGAAAAAGAACCCTGTATACCCTGTGGTGGGCTATCTGACCCTGGCCCTGCTGCTGGCCGGCGCACTGTTCAAGATCATGCACTGGCCCGGGGCCGGTAGCATGGTCCTGCTGGGAACCGGGTTCCTGATTGTGGGTTTCGTTCCCCTCTACGTGGTCAATGCTTTCCGGCGGGCGGGAAAACAGAAGGTCGCCCTGCCCTATGTGGTGATGCTGCTGGTGGGGATCGCCATCATCACGCTCTTTGCCAATGTGAACATGTCCAAAACGTCCCTGGAGCTCTACCGGGAGGAGGCCGTCCAGAATGAAGCCAGCGTGCAGCAGGTGCGGGAGCGGACCGCCGCGTTGCTGGAACTGGCCGGTGACAGTGTAACGGCGGACCGGCAGGGATCCATTGCGCGGATCCACGAACAGGCCAGGTCATTGCAGGTCCGCATAGAGGCCATGCAGGATGAGATGATCTCCCTTGTGGGGGAGCCGGGGGCCTTTATCGGGGATGTACAGGCCATCGACAACCGCAGGGCCGGTGACCAGGTGATCAGCAAGGACGGAGCCGGCAGGGAATTTGACCTGGAAGCTAACATATTCAGGGAGATGCTGGAGGAGATGATCGATGATCCGGTGGTCCGGGGCCAGATCGGGGACCACCTGGAATTCACCGGGAAAATCTGGAAAATCGAATACGGGGCAGGTCATGTGCTGAACGAACCGCTGGTAAAGAATTACTACAAACTGAGTGATGCCGCCAAGGGGATCGCACTGGCTGAATACGTGGCCATCCGGAATCTGCTGGGGAACTGAAAAGAAGGAGGCAGGGAAGAAAAGAAGGAGGCAGGGGAAAAAAAGGGGCCCTGTGAAGCCCCTTTTTTAAACTAACCACTTAAACCTAAAAAAGAAATTTTACTGAATCACCCGTTGGTGTAAAAGGACGTAAGATTTGTTTTCATTGAAAATATAGCATATTACATGCCAAAATATATAAGCTTTGGGCAATCAAGAACATACAATAAACCGGATGCGCTGAGCGGCAAAAAAAAGTGAACGGAAGCGGGACAGCAGTGTCCGTTTCCGTTCAATTTCAGGCAGGCCCGTTCCGGCAGGCCCGCGCATTTTCAGTTTCTTTTGTTCTCCCGCTTCCAGACGGTCGACCTGCCCAGAGCCCGGATCCCCATCACATACCCTTTCAGATACAGGGTGTTGTAATTGCCGTTCTCAAACCAGGCGAAACAATCATACGTTTTTCCGTTATCCGGATCATAGATGCTTCCGTCGACCCATTGCTTCTTTTTCGAACTGTATTTAAAGTTCTTCACCAGGGGCAATCCCATGATAGGCCTTTTGGCCAGTTTGGGATCGGGATTCTCATCATCAACCTTGGGCTTCCCGTTTTCAAAGGGCTCATCCAGCCAGACAATCTTTCCGTGGAACTTTCCGTCCGGGGACTTGTAGATCTCCACCTGTGAGGTCCCTTCCTCGGTGAGCCATACGCCGAGGATCCTGTCCGATTGTGCATAGAGGAACAGGGGCAGGAACAGAATGGCGGTGATGGATACCAGATACTTTTTCATGTTGTGCTGTGTTGGTTCGTGCGGAAAAATAGTGATTAAAGTGACACCTTACAACGATGCAGGGTCAAATTCTTACATATTCCGTATAGGTATGGGCATATTCATTTTTTCCCCCCGCCTCCACCGTTTCCGTATATACGGCTTTCCAGTGACTGAAATCGATCTGCGGGAAGAAGGTATCTCCCTCGAATTCCCGGTGCACCCTGGTCAGGTACAGTTTCCCCGCCAGGGGCAGGAAGCGGGCATACACCATGCCTCCTCCGATCACAAAACACTCCTTCCTGTTACCGGCAAGCGCCAGCGCCTCCTCGACGGAACGGGCTGTCTCGCAACCTTCGAATTTTTCACAGGGTCTGTCCGTGAGTACGATATGGCGGCGGTCGGGCAGGGGTCCCCCGGGCAGAGAATGAAATGTATTTCTCCCCATGATCAGGGTATGTCCCGTGGTGAGTCTTTTGAACCTCTTGAGATCGTCCGGCAGGTGCCAGAGCAGCCGGTTGTCCTTTCCGATGGCATGGTTTTCCGCAACGGCCACGATGATGGAGATGTTTTTATGGATCATACCGAGATGGCACCTTTGATATGGGGGTGGGGATCATAATCCTCCACCTGAAAGTCTTCATATATAAAATCGAAAACGGAACGGACTTCCGGATTCAGGGTCACCCGGGGCAGCGGTCTGGGATCCCGGCTGAGCTGCAGTTTCACCTGGTCCGTGTGATTGAGATAGATGTGTGCATCCCCCAGGGTATGAATGAACTCGCCGGGCTGCAGTCCCGTCACCCGGGCCATCATCATCAGCAGAAAAGCATAAGATGCGATGTTGAACGGAACACCCAGGAAGATATCCGCACTCCGCTGATACAGCTGACAGGAGAGTTTTCCACCGGCCACATAGAACTGGAAGAGGATGTGACAGGGAGGCAGGGCCATCCGGTCCAGTTCTCCCACATTCCATGCACTGATGACATGTCTCCTGGAGTCCGGGTCATTCCGGATGGAATCAATCACCATGGCCACCTGGTCAATGGTGGTACCGTCGGCCGCAGGCCAGCTGCGCCACTGGTAACCGTAGATATGGCCCAGTTCACCGTTCTCGTCCGCCCAGTCGTCCCAGATCCTGACCCCGTGGTCGTTCAGGTACCGGATGTTGGTATCCCCCCTCAGGAACCAGAGCAGTTCGTACAGGATCGACCGGACATGCAGTTTTTTGGTGGTCAGCAACGGAAATCCTTCGGCCAGGTCGAACCGCATCTGGTATCCGAAAATACTGAGGGTTCCCGTCCCCGTGCGGTCCTCCTTCCTGTGTCCATGCTTCAGCACATGATCAAGCAGATCAAGATATTGCTTCATTTTCCCTTCGCTTCGTGGGAGGTAAAAGTAGCGATTCGCCCAGGAAATCAAAAGGAAAAAATATCAACATTCCCATCATCAATAAATTATTATATTTACACGAACTGTTAATTACCCGGAAGGGATGGCACCGATATGAAATCCTGGTTCACGCCACGTACCCTGCTTGTGATAGCCGGTATCGCTGTGCTTGTTTTCCTGGTATGGCGGTTTTCGAACATTGTGGCCTACCTGCTGATCGCCTCCGTCCTTTCCCTGATCGGGCGCCCCCTGGTGCACCTGCTCGGACGCATCAGGATCGGGAAGTGGCAAATCCCCGTGACCCTGAGGGCCATGGTCACGTTGATCGTGATCTGGGTAGCCATCTTCAGTTTCTTCAGGCTTTTTATACCCCTGGTGGCCAGCGAGGCCCAGGAACTTTCCAAAGTGGATACCAATAAGATCTTCCAGCAGCTGGAAGGGCCCATCGAGCGTGTGGAAATATGGTACAGCGAACTGAACCTGGGTGAAGATAACCAGGAATCGCTGAGGCAGCTGTTGCAGAATCGCCTGAGGGAAGTACTGAGCATCAATGTGATCACAGACCTTGTTGGGAGCGTTGCCTCCATCCTGGGGAATATTGCCTGGGCCATTTTTGCCATCTCTTTCATTACCTTTTTCGTGCTCAGGGAGGAGCGCCTGTTACTGGGTTACGTGATTACCCTGCTGCCGAAGGAAAAGGAATCGGCCTTCCGGCATGCCATCACCTCCATCATCCATCTGCTCCGCAGGTATTTCGTCGGCATCGCATTGCAGATGACAGGGATCATGACGCTGGTCACCCTGGGCATGACCATTGTGGGTGTGGGATTCAGGCACGGACTGGTGATCGGATTGATGGCCGCCGTGCTCAATATCATCCCCTACCTGGGCCCCTGGATCGGAGCGGCGCTGGGGATCCTGCTGGGAGCGGCATCCCACCTTGATCTGGATTTTACCACCCAGCTGCTGCCATTGATGGGGTATATGTTCATTGTATTCGTCATTACCCAGCTTACGGACAACATGGTATTCCAACCGTTCATTTTCGGGACCAGCGTCTATGCCCATCCCATTGAGATCTTTATCGTGATCATGATGGCCGGCAGCCTGGCCGGAATTGTGGGAATGATCCTGGCCATCCCCACCTATACGGTGATCCGGGTTTTTGCCAAGGAATTTTTTAATAACTTTAGGGTGGTCCAGAAGCTGACCGAGAAGATATGACCCTCAAAAAAATGTTTGCCGCCTGGCTCGTTGCCTGCCTGTTCGTTCCGGTGATCACCGGACAGGAAGCCGTCCCCCCCCCCGATTCCACCCGGTTCTCATCCGGTCCCATGGAGCTGTTCGCCACCCCGTCCGATGTGGATTCGGCAGGCCAGGAGCTGGCAATCCCCAATGTGTTCACTCCCAACGGGGACGGGGTCAATGATTATTTCGAGGTGGATACCGACGGGACCACGGTGTATACTTTCAGGATATTTACACGCAGCGGTACCCAGATCTTCTATTCCAGGTCGCCACGCATATACTGGAACGGGAAGAACAGCAGCGGAACGGATGTGAAAGCCGGTATCTATTATTATGTGATCGAGGAGACCGGGACCCCGGAGCCTTTTGAAAAGGCAGGCTTTATCCACCTGTTCCGTTAGGTGGTCTTTTCCTTACAAGTACGATCTTCTTAACCACCCATGCGAACAGCAGGGTGGTGAAAAAGCTGAAGGAGCCGTAAACCACGGGCACCAGTGCCATATCCCGGCTGTTCAACAGGCTTGTGGCCACGAAAATCGCCAGTGCCGAATTCTGTAGTCCCACCTCAATGGTGATCGTGAACTGGTTGACCTTGACCAGTCCCAGTACCATGGCTACGAGCAATCCGGCCAGCATGGCCATGATGTTGAGCAGGAGCGCATAGGGGAAAATGCTGATGGAATCTTTGATGGTGGCCAGCCCGGTCCCCTGGTCAATGAAGATCACCCCGGTAAAGATCAGCAGCAAAAGCAGGGGGAGGATGATGCGCAGGGGTTGTTCCAGTCTGTCCGCAAATCCGGGTCTCCTTTTCCTGATCCGGGTGCCCAGGTATGCCGGCACCAGGGTGATCAAAAAGACCTTCATCACGGTCTCCCACACCGGAAGGTGGATCTCCGCTTCCTGGTGAATGAAATGGTTCAGCGCCAGGGTCACAATGACGGGTATGGTTACCAGCGTGATCAGGCTGTTGATGGCCGTTATGGAGATGGAGAGGGCCACATTCCCCCTGAGGATATAGGTGACCAGGTTGGAGGTGGCACCCCCCGGGCAGGCGGCGATAAGTATCAGTCCCACTTTAAACACCGGATCCAGATCGGTGGTACGGGCAATGAGGAACGCGATCACCGGCAGCAGGATCATCTGGCAGCATATGCCTGTGATCACCGCTCTGGGCTGGACAAAGATATTCCTGAAATCCCTGTCAGTCAGCGACAGTCCCATTCCCAGCGTAATAATGGCGAGTGTGACGGGGAGGAAATAGTCAGAGAAGAGCGACTGCATGCAGGATACGGATTACGGATCGAATTTAAATAAAATTAAGTGATCAGCAACCTGTATTATTTAAACTGATTATAAATAATAAATATCCATGCAGCTTTTAATCAGTAATTTTTGGGCTTGTTGCTAATTTTCACCAATAAATTTAAATTAGCGTAATCACCCTGCAGCCTTTGTATATACGAATCTGAATTATTCATGAGAAACCTCACCAGTCCGTTCTCCACCCTGTTCATGCTGGCTATATCGGTTTTGATGATCAGTCCGCTTTCCGGGCAGAACGGGGACCCTGACCCGGATCATCCGGCGGAGGGATTGATGCGCGGAGAAAGGCTTTTCTACGGATTGATCGATGGCAAATTCGGGTCGAACGCATGCGCGGAGTGTCACAACACGATGGAAGCAGATACCTTCAACTGGAATCCCAGTGCCTGGGAGATTGCCCACAAGTACAAGACAAGGAGCATCGGGGAGTTCCGGGAGGCGGTCCTCAATCCCACCGGCCGGACCATGTCCGCCATGCACGGGACCTTCGGCCTGAACGAAAGCGATGTGACAATGATCAAGCTGTACCTGGATGTTTTCGAGGAAGAAGGGATGATCAAAAAGAAGCCCGTGATCAACAAAATATTCCTGTTCCTGCTGCTGGGAGCGGTCCTCACCTGGATCGTGCTGGATATCTTTTTTCTGAAAAGGGTGAAAAGAAGGTACATCCTGGGGATCCTTTTTCTGGCGGCGCTGGGATGGCAGGTCAAGCTGCTGTATGAAGCGGGGACGGCCCTGGGGAGACAGGAAGGTTATGAGCCCGACCAGCCCGTTAAGTTCTCGCATGCCGTGCACGTGGCCGGCAACGGGATCGATTGCCGGTACTGCCACACCACCGTGGAGCACTCCAAATCTGCAGGGATCCCCGGTGTGCAGGTGTGCTGGAACTGTCATGCCATCGTGAGGGAAGGGACACATTCCGGAAGGCACCAGATCCAGATGGTGGTGGAGGCCCGGGAGGGTGGCAGACCCATTGAGTGGATCCGGGTTCACAACCTGCAGGACCACGTGTTCTTCAGTCACGCACAGCATGTAAAGGTCGCAGGGATCGACTGTGCCTCCTGTCACGGTGCCATTGAAAAAATGGACCGTGTGCGGCAAGTGTCCGACCTGAGCATGGGTTGGTGCATCAACTGTCACCGCGACACCGAGGTACAGGCTTTTGATCAGGCCTTTTATGCGGTATATGAAGCGACGCATAAAAAATTGAAAAACGGGGAGATCGACCGGGTCACCGCGGATATGACCGGCGGTACCGAGTGCTCCAGGTGTCATTATTAAACCCTCTGTAATCCATGGAAAAACACTGGAGAAGCATTGAAGAATTTCATGGCGGAAAAGATCCCGGACCGGAAACGGAAGCCGGCCAGGAACACCGGAATGCTGTGCTGGACCTGCTGGATAGCCGTGCCGTTGATTCACCGGCCACCAGGAGGGATTTTCTGAAACTTTTCGGTTTCAGCATAGCCACCGCCACCGTGGTGAGCAGTTGCGAAAAGCCGGTCCAGAAGGCAATTCCCTACCTGATCAGGCCCGAGGAAGTCACCCCCGGCCAGGCCAGCTATTATGCATCCACCTTTTACGACGGCTCGGAATATTGCAGTGTCCTGGTGAAGGTAAGGGACGGCCGGCCCATCAAGATCGAAGGGAACCACCGGTCGCCCGTCTCCCACGGGGGAACCAGTGCAAGGGTGCAGGCATCGGTGCTTAATCTTTATGACGAAGCCAGGTACAGGGATCCCATGATCAGCAGGGAGCCCGTTTCCTGGGAAGAAACGGACCGGCTGGTGAGGGAAAAACTGTCATCGGGCAGGCGGACGGTCCTGGTCACACCCACCGTCATCAGTCCCTCCACCCGGGAGGCCATCGGGTTGTTCCTGAAGGCGTATCCGGGAGCGGAATGGATCCAGTACGATGAGACACCGGCTTCCGGGATCCGGGAGGCACACCGGATCCTGTTTGGCCGGTCCCTGATTCCGGGCTTTCATTTTGACACTGCCGATTACATCCTTTCGCTGGATGCGGATTTTTTGGGGACCTGGCTCGCGCCGGTGGAGTTTACCAGGGATTATGCCTCCACCAGGGAAGTAAGCAGCACGCGCCCGCGGATGTCCAGGCACGTGCAGGTGGAATCCGGGTTTTCCGTGACGGGTACCAGCGCCGATATCCGTCTCCCGGTCACTCCCCGCGAATCCCAGCTGATGCTGGCAGCCATTTACAACCGCGTGGCAGATGCCACAGGCTACCCTTCCCTGCTCGCTCCGCCCCCCGTTCACGATGTGGAGGCTATGACGGCCGGGCTGCTGGAACACCGGGGACGCTCCCTGGTGGTCAGCGGGTCCAACGATCCCGATGTTCAGGTGCTGGTGGGGGGATTGAACTACATGCTGGGCAATTACGGGCAAACGCTGGACCTGGACAGGTGCATCATGCTCAAACAGGGGGATGATGCGAAATTTGTCGATTTCGTGGCTTCCCTGGAAAATGGGGAAGTGGACAACCTTGTGCTGGTGAATGTGAACCCGCTTTACAGTCTCGGGGGATTCGACGCACTGGGGAAAGCCGGGTTTACGGTATATGCGGGGACTGCCATGAATGAGACCGCAGAGGCATGCCGGGTGGTCTGTCCGGATCACCATTACCTGGAGGCATGGGGCGATGCGGAGCCGGTCACCGCCTCCTACAGCCTCCAGCAACCCTGCATCCGTCCCATTTTCAATACCAGGGCGTTCCAGGATTCGCTCCTGGCGTGGGCAGGGGAGACACAGTCCTACGGGGATCTGCTCAGATCCTGGTGGAAGGAGAACCTCGCCCCCTCCGCACCGGAAGGATTTGAGGCGTGGTGGAAGCATACCCTGCAGCAGGGTTACCTGGAAAAGGAGCCTGGTCACCCTGTTCTGGAATATACTCCGCCCCGGGTGGCGCTGGAGCCTGCCGAATCCGGACTGTCCCTCATCCTCTACCAGCCGGTGTCGCTGAATGACGGCCGTTATGCCAACAATCCGTGGCTTCAGGAGCTGCCCGATCCTGTTTCCAAAGTGTGCTGGGACAATTACCTGGCGGTATCCCCTGCGGATGCGGAGGAAAAGGGGCTCAGGGACGAAATGGTAGTCACGCTGGACGGCATCGCGGTCCCGGTGCTCGTTCAACCGGGCCAGGCCAGGGGAACGGTCTCCCTGGCACTCGGATACGGACGCACCCGGGCGGGAAAGGTAGGCGATCATCTGGGGATCAACGGATTCAGGTGGATCACCCGCAGGAACGGTCACCGCTGTTATGTGAATGACCGGATCCGGATGGAGGCAACCGGAGAGACCTATCCGCTGGCCCGCACACAGACACACCATACCATGGAGGGACGGCCCATTGTGCGGGAGACCACCCTGGAGGAGTACAGGAAGGATCCCTGTGCGGGGAATCACTTTCACGTGGAAACGGAAGCGCATCACCAGACCCTGTATCCCGGTGTAAAATTTGACGGTTTCCACTGGGGCCTGGTGGTCGATTTGAATAAATGCACCGGGTGCAACAACTGCATTGTGGCCTGCACGGCCGAGAACAATGTGGCCACGGTGGGAAAGGAGGAGGTCAGGAACCGGAGGATCATGCACTGGATCCGCATCGACAGGTATTACAGCGGGGAACCGGGGAACCCGCAGGTGCTCCACCAGCCCGTTATTTGCCAGCACTGTGACAATGCACCCTGCGAAAATGTGTGCCCGGTAAGCGCCACCATGCACAGCAACGAGGGACTGAACCAGGTGGCCTATGCCCGGTGTATCGGGACCAAGTACTGCATTAACAACTGTCCCTACCGCGTACGCCGTTTCAACTGGTTCAAATATGTGAAGAACGACCGGTTCGATTTTAACCAGAACAGCGACCTTTCCAGGCTGGCCCTGAACCCGGATGTGACGGTGCGGGAAAGGGGCGTGATAGAAAAATGCTCATTCTGTGTACAGCGCATCCAGGAAAAGAAGATGGAGGCCAAACTGGAAAACCGGGCATTGACCGACGGAGAGGTCCAACCTGCCTGTGTGCAGTCCTGTCCTGCCGGAGCCCTGGTGTTCGGGAACCTGAACGATGAGGGATCTGAGGTGAGTCGCCTGAAAAAGCAGGAGCGGAATTACCACCTGCTGGAAGAGCTGCACACACTTCCCTCGGTGGGTTACCTCACCCGGGTAAGGAATTCCCCTCCGGGCTCTCCCGGGAACCACGAGGAACAAAATGAACACAACGGCTGATTATGGAGAATAAAATACGCATCCATGTATAACACCGAGATCAGAGGACCCCTGATCCTGGGGAACAAATCCCTTGGGCAGATCACAGACGATATCACCTCGCCCCTGTATGCCCGGCCCAAATTCTGGTGGCTGGCGGGACTCGGCATCAGCTCGCTCATGATGCTCCTGGGCTTCTGGGCCATTTACGTGACCATTTCCACCGGGATCGGTACCTGGGGTGTGAACAATACGGTGGGATGGGGATGGGCGATCATCAATTTTGTATGGTGGATCGGGATCGGTCACGCGGGTACCGCTTTCTCCATCTTCCTGTTGATCCTCAGGCAGGAATGGCGTTCTTCCATCAACCGGGCTGCGGAGGCGATGACCGTGGTGGCGGTTGGATGCGCAGCCCTGTTTCCGGCCCTGCACATGGGCCGGATCTGGAATGCATTTTTTATCCTTCCCTATCCCAATACCCGGGGGCCGCTCTGGGTCAATTACAACTCCCCGCTGTTCTGGGACTTCATCGCCATCTCAGCCTACCTGCTCATCTCCGCCTCCTTCTGGTACCTGGGGATGATCCCGGATTTCGCCACCATCCGCGACCATGCCAAATCGAAAGTGCGGAAGGGCGTATACGGATGGCTGGCCATGGGATGGAGGGGTTCGGTGGGGGAATGGAAAAGGTATGAGGGGCTCAGCTATATCCTGGGGGGCATCGCCGCCGTCCTGGTGGTCTCCGTCCATTCCATCGTCTCCACGGACTTTGCCGTCTCTGTGGAACCGGGTTGGCATACCACCATCTTTCCGCCTTATTTTGTGGTGGGAGCCATCTTTTCAGGATTTGCCATGGTTATGACCCTGATGATCCTGCTGCGTAAGATCTATAAGCTGGAGGACTATATAACGGACCGGCACATGCAGAATGTGGCAAAGATCCTGATCTTCGTTTCACTGATCATGGGCACCGCCTACCTGACCGAAATATTTCTGGCATGGTATTCGGGAAACCGGTATGAGATCTTCACCTTTTTCCACAACCGGATCACGGGAGAATTCACCGTGCAATTCTGGATCATGTTCGTCTGTAATGCCATCATCCCCCAGCTCATGTGGTTCAAAAAGATCCGGAGCAATGTCCTGATCCTTTTTATCATCTCCATCCTGATCAACGTGGGAATGTGGTTCGAACGGTTCAACATCGTGATCACCTCCCTGGCAAAGGATTACCTGCCCTCGGCCTGGGCCAGCTATTCGCCCACCTTCGTGGAGATCTCCGTATACCTGGGGACCCTGGGTATTTTCATCTTCGGCGTACTGCTGTTTTTCAAGTACATACCGATGATCGCCATCAGCGAGGTCAAGGCGGTGAATAAATACCAGATCGAAAATCGAAAGTCAAAAGGTGAAAGTAAAAAAAATTAATGTTATGGGTTCAGCATATATACTGGGGGTGTATGCGCAGGAGGAGTCCCTGCTGGCAGCTTTCCGGAAACTGAAGGAAGAAAAGATCGAGATCGCGGATGTGTTCATGCCCTTCCCGGTCCACGAAGTGCTGCAGAACCTGGGCCGGAAGTCCAGGATCACCATTGTGGGCTGGTTCTTTGGCTTTTTCTCCGCCCTTGCAGTGCTGGCTTTCCTTTTCTATACCGCGGTCATCGACTGGCCCCTCAATTACGGGGGAAAACCCAGCAATGCATTCCCCTCGTTCCTGGTGGTCACCATCGTGCTGACCATTTTCAGCATCACCATCCTGAGCCTGTTCACCTTCTCCATGAGGGCCGGATTGTGGCCCGGCAATGAAAAACCAATCTTTCATGAAAGGGCCACCGACGACAGCTTCGTGATCCTGCTGGATAAAACGAAAGTGGACACGGAAAGGGCCATCCGCATCATGAAGGAGACGGGGGCAATCGAGATCACCGAAAAGCAAACAGGGCAAAAAGCATGAAACGGACCTTCATCTGTATCGCGGTTTTCTGGATGGCTGTGGCTTCGTGCGACCGCACACGCTCCAGCACGGGATGGGATTATATGCCCGACATGTATTATTCCCGGGCCTATGAAACCTATACGTCCAACCCCAATTTCAGTGACAGCATGACCATGCGTGTGCCGGTGAAAGGGACCGTCCCCCGGGAGATGATCCCCTTTGATTATGAAAACAATCCGGAGGACAGGACCGCCGCGGGAAATGACCTGGTCAATCCCCTGGAAGCCACGGTATCCAACCTGGAAAGGGGCAGAGCGGCATACGGGTCATTCTGCGCCTCCTGCCACGGGGCGGAGGGAGACGGACAGGGATTCCTGTTTACCAGCGGGCGTTATCCCTATCCTCCGGCCAGCCTGGTCAGTGAACAGGCGGGGGCGCTGAAGGACGGGGCGATGTACCATACCATCGCCGTGGGGTACGGGATCATGGGAGCCCACGGCGGTATGATCCGTCCGGCGGACCGGTGGAAGATCGTGTTGTATATCCGGGAGAACCTCCAGAAATAGAGGGTTAAATCATCAGATATGGAAGAGAAGATCAAATTATCCGGCATCTATATCACGGGAACCCTGCTCATGATTGGGGTGGGGATCGCAGCAGTGCTGATAAGCTTCCTGCAGGATCCCGGCCGGGGATGGGCCAATGTGCTGCTGAACAATGTGTACTTCGTCTCCCTTTCGGTGGGTGCACTCCTGTTCCTGTCCATCCAGCGGGTCACCCACTCGGGCTGGTCGGCCGGGTTCATCCGGGTCCCCGAGGCCATGGGAGGATTCCTGCCGGTGGCTGCCCTGCTTTTCCTGCTGATGATACCGGGTGCAAACGCACTTTATCACTGGTCACATGCAGAAGCGGTGGCCCGGGATCCGCTGCTTGCCCACAAGGCACCCTACCTCAATCTGCCCTTCTGGATCATCAGGATGGCGGTCTATTTTGCGCTCTGGATCCTGATGGCCGTTCTGCTCCGCCGGATTTCCCTGAGAGAGGACAGGGAAGGAGGGCTCGGACCCTTCCGCAGGGGGGAGCTTTATTCCAGGATCTTCATATTCATCGTGATCCTTACTTTTTCCCTGGCCATGATCGACTGGATCATGTCCATTGATGCACACTGGTACAGTACCATTTTTGCAGTGAAAAATTTTGTGGCGGCCTTTCATCATGCATCCATTGTGATCGCCTTCACCGTACTGCTGATGAACCGGCGCGGTTATTTTCCCTTCCTGAACAAAAGCCACCTGGGAGATTTTTCCAGGTACATTTTCATGCTCTGCATTATCTGGGGATACTTCTGGTTTGCCGAATTCATGCTGATCTGGTACGGGAACATCCCGGAAGAGACCGCCTATTTCATTCCAAGGATCCGGGGTGAGGGATGGGCATTTTTCTTCTATGCCAACATTGCCATCAACTGGCTGCTGCCCTTTGTGCTGCTGATGCCCCTGGCCCTGGCCCGCAACAAAACCGTGCTGAAGATCGTCATCCCGTTCCTGATCGCCGGTCAGTTCATCGACCTGTACATCCAGATCTTTCCCGGCACCCTGGGCACACAGGTCCTGGGATTCCAGGAGATCGGCACCTTCGTCGGTTATGCGGGCCTGTTCATGCTGGTCACCGGCTACATGCTGACCCGGGCCAATCTCTACCCGGTGAACCACCCGTTCCTGGAGGAATCCAGGGCGCACCACACCTGAGAACCGGGTGAGACCCAGTTTTGAGAAGCAGTTGTAAATGTCAATCCACAACTAACATGCTGAGGGATACTCTCTCGCAGGCTACTCTCTTGCAGGCTACTCTCTTGCAGGCTACTCTCTTGCAGGCTACTCTCTTGCAATGTGCTAATCGGCGTAACCAACGTGCCAGGTTGCCTCAATCACCCATCCGTAAAACCTGGCTACCTCAATCACCGGTCTTTGAATTATGGATGAGAACATCAGGATATATTATTATGAAGTACTTCCTTCCTAATGTCGATGGGATCCACATTCATTTTCAAGCCAAATTTACTGATCTTCTTACCCTGATCCGCTGCCACCGGATCCAGCAGGGAGATTCCGGATCCCAGCTCTCCCATCATTCTTGCATGGTCCGCAGTCCATTCCAGACCAAGCAAATCGGTCAGGAAAAGGAACCGCTTTTTTGCAGACTTATTCCTGTTCCTGGCGAAATAGTAAAACAGCTTATCGTGATCTGTCCTTTCTTTCGCCCTGAATATGGCATTTCCAACTTCAACGATACCTCCGCAAAACCCGGGCTTTGTGGCAATATCCACGATCGTCTTCTCCAGATCGCTTACCATTGCCTTCTCTGACTGGTTGATCCACATGTCGCTGAAACCGAAAAACCGGGTATCATCATGGAGAATGAATTGACAGGTAGTTTGCCCGAAACTTCGGATGGCCGGCTTCACTTGTTTTTGAGTGACCACATATACCCTTTCAGGCAATCGATTCCTATCAGGCAATCGATTCCTATCAGGCGATTGATTCTTTTCAGGCGATCGATTCTTTTCAGGCAATCTATCTGACATCCCGGCCTCTGATTGGTCCGCCACCGATGCACTTTGGAGTGTCAGCCCATGGATCTTCAACGCTGAAGCGTACCCTAAGTAATACTCCCTGTTCTGCATCATGTATCTAGCCACCTGCAGTCCATCAGGAACATAGGTTTCCGGATTTGCATTCAAAGGAATAATATGGTATTTGTCCCAGGTTATCTTGCGAAGCATGCCCGCTTCGACCATGCCGGCAAGTATCCTGGCCAGATGCACAGGATTTTTCTCCGGAAATTCCTTCGCCACCTCCTGAAAGGCAAAACCTGATATATTTCTGCTTGAAAAATGCTTAATAATCTTCCATTTCATGGGTGCAGGGATATAAATTATCGGGTTACTATACTTATTTGATGCTTTTCGGATAAAAAATATCTGTCAGCGGATATTTTTTATCTCAATATACACTAAAATAGTTAATGCATGGATAAAAAACATCCATTAGTTATTTTTTTTTCGTCCCTGGAACCGACATCAGCCCCTTAAATACCATATACCAGAAAAAGAACCATCAAAATTGAATTTTCCTGACCGTTCCAACGGAAGCTGCTATCAAAAGGGAGTTGAGCATGAAAGTTCTCACCCGGAGGCAGTAAGGTGATGGGGTACTCCAAGGGAAGGACTTTGAAAGGATGTATGTAGGTAGTTAAATATCAGTTAAATCACCAAAAAATATGCACAAGTGAAATGGATTAAACCTTCTGAGATTTCTGCCAGGATTCTGACATTGCTTGATGAGAGTGATGAGCGGGTCATCATCGTATCTCCCTATATGAAGATTTCAAAATGGTATAAGTTCATTAATAAGGTCAATAGCTTGAAATCCAGGAATATTATTCCCGAAGTATATGTCAGGGACGACCCTGAGAACAAGGACACCTATCGTGATCTGGATCAATTGGCACTGGAATATAAAAAGATTCCTCACCTGCACTGTAAACTTTACATGAACGAAAAATGCGGCATCGTAACTTCCATGAATTTGCTGCTGAGCTCTGATATCAATTCCCTGGAAATTGGATATGCCACGGAAACCTGGAACGAATACAATGAATTGTCAGGTTTCTATCACAGGTATGTTCATATGGGTGAACCGGTTCACTGTGAGACAATCGCCGGCCGACCGGCCGCAGACCTGAAAGAGGTTATGGGTATCATCAGGTAGGAACTCAAAGCAACCGCAAAGAACTCATGGCTCTGGCTTTCGGAAAATACACTGCATATAAGCACTGGTCGTAATAACTTCAGTATTTCGATTAACGAAGGCCGCCTGAGGATTATCGCCTTTTTGAAAATTGGTTTCGCTATAAACCAGAACAGCGTTCGGTATTCCTCATCGATCAAGAAAAAAATCAAAGATCTCACCACCATGAAAGTTGTAATGGATCCTGGCTCTAAGCCTGACATCCTAAGGATAACCGGAGAGGCACAACACACATTGAAAAGTTCGTGCATCACCGGAATCCTGGAAGATGAAGCGGCTTATATTGTGTTATCTGTAAAGAGGTTTATCGATGCCACAGGCGATCTGGTATTATAAGAAACATTTCATGGCGCTTTAAGCACCATCATCCAGGGTAGTATTGGTGTTATCGAGAAACAGGAACGGGAAGATAAAATACCTGACAACACCCTGTGAAATCCGGTTTAGATCTGCCAATGACGACTAAGGGATGTAAAACAGCTTCGCAGTTTATGGATAAAAATTCCCTGGCGTTGATTCGGATTTCCCGGCGTTGTTTTTTCCCGGCGCTGAAATCTCTGCATGCGCAAAATATTTCGGGCGCCGGCTCTAAAATCCCCGCAAAACCAGGGTTAGGTGTTGTGGTAGAATCAACCCGGTGTCAGAATGGATGCGAGGGGTGTACGTGTCTATTCCTCCGGGAATACATCATCCACCAGTTCCCAGACCTCCACACTGGTTAGATTCTCCCTTGTTGTTTGAATCAGCTCCATAATCTCATCCATGGTATAATCCATCCCCAGTTCAGAAGGTTCGATCCACGGCTTCGGAGTGGTCAGATCCCTGGCATTGCTGAACCCGTTCACGATCACATACCTGGGCTGGCCCTCCTTATAGGGCCAGATGTTCCAGATCCCCCAGTGGGTCATGTTCCCTCTCCGGATCAACTCTTCGTGGTAAGGTTTGAATATCTCTTTCTCCATTTTCTCGTATTCGGCCTCCATGCCCGGTTTGGCATCCACCCGGCTTACCTCCAGGTATCTGGCCGGTTTGGCATTATCCGCCATGGTGACCAGGTTGGCCACTTCCTCGATGGCGTAGATGCGTGCAGCAAGGGTTTTTTCATAGAGTGCCGCCCACTCTTCATCGGTGAAGGCTGCCCCGGGCCATCCCTCGGGGGTGTTCTCACCCAGGGCGTGTTCGTAATTATCGTACCATTGCAGGGTGATGAACTGGTAGGGATCATCCATGCCCGCATGACGGTTCACCCAGAGCTGCCAGCCGTTGTGAACACCGGCCTCGATGGCTTTCTGGTGGTATTTCTTCCAGGCCTGTTCAACTTCAGGGTAATCACTGTAGGTGCCCTGGGAGACCTTCATATAGGCCGCGACGATCGTCCGGCCCTGGGCGAAGAGGGAAAAGGGAAGCGCAGCAAGAAGCAGAAATGACAGGAATCTTGATGTCGATCTCATTGGTTGGATTTTTGGTTAACAAAGCGTTATCGTACATCAAGTTACGCCATTCTCCCGGGCTGCATATAAGAAAAAAAATGTTGCATAGCATCCCGATGGAAATGACTCAATCGGGAACCGGTTTCAGGACCCCTCTTT
>Ga0209205_1000031_pt1 | contig 58499 bp, 48 predicted proteins | sample ZodSprso05mmetaG_FD_184133 | JGI IMG/M metagenome (GOLD analysis project Ga0209205, IMG submission 184133) | Hot spring sediment microbial communities from Zodletone spring, Oklahoma to study Microbial Dark Matter (Phase II) - Zodletone Spring... ... | reverse complement strand
ATCATAAGAAGGACTGCAGAGCTTAGCGAGTTACTTGAGTGGAATATAGAAGGAGCGATGGAAAGCCTGGAACACGAATATTCATCTGAAATATTCAAGAGAGCAAGCTATTACCTCTATAAAAAAGAATCAAAATCATCCAGTGAAATTGAGAATGAAGATCCTCCTCAAGACAGGATGGAGAAGTTCATTGCGTTATTGGAACAAGCAGGGCAAAAATCTTTTGAAGAATCATTATCAGAAAGAGAATTGGTTCGTATACAAAACACAATAGTCGATCCAAGATATGCCGATAATGGGTTCAGGGATTTCCAGAATTATGTTGGCCAAACCATGAGAGATGCTACACAAAAAATACATTATGTATGTCCACCTCCGCAATTTGTGGATTCTCTAATGAATGGAATCGCTAACCTAAATGAAAAGAACACTTCTACAAAAACTATTATTAAGGCTGCAATGGTATCATTTGGTTTTGTATATGTACATCCATTTGAAGACGGCAATGGCAGAATTCATCGTTTTCTAATTCATGATATTCTTGTACGTGATGGCATTATCCCCAACAATACAATACTTCCTGTTTCTGCTCAAATACTTTCAAATATCGGAGAATATGATAATACCCTGGAGTTGCTTTCCACAATGATTAATCGAAAGGTACAGTATGATCTTAATGACTCCGGGAAACTAAGTGTTATTAATCCATCAGAAATAGAAGGATTATACCGATTTCCGGACTTAACCAATCACACCGCTTTTTTAGCCAGAGTAATACGGACAACGATTCAGAAGGATATACCAGAAGAACTACTGTTTCTTCAGTGCTATGATGAACTTAAAAGTAACATCCAAAGTATTGTTGATATGCCAGATAATAGAATTGATCGCATGATCTCTTTCCTTCATCAGAATGAAGGAAGACTATCAAGTCGCAAACGAAAATTCTACCCGGAATTGAGTGAAACTGAAATAGGGAAAATGGAGGAAGCTTATGTTAAAGTTTTTGCAAAACAGAAGAATAAGTGATCTTCTACGTTTAATCACAAAACCCGCTGAAATTCAGCGGGTTTATTACTTGTCAAGAGGTCGGTAGCGGATTCGAACCGCTGTAACTGGTTTTGCAGACCAGCGCCTAGCCACTCGGCAAACCGACCGGGCGTTTCGTTCGCAAAATTAACAAATTCTGTCACTTTTTTTATAAATTGTTGATTGATTAAACACCAAATATCATGAAATTAAGTAATTGCCGGATCGGGAGACCTGGACGCCTGGTCATTATCTCCCTGAGTTGTTTCATTCTTTTGTTTTTTAACCAGCTTCATGCCCAGGATATCGAAAAAGACATCCTGGGAAAATGGGCACTGGAATCAACGGGAGATGCTTACACCGGGGGATCCATCAATTTTCTGGACGGGTCTTCCTATGCTTTTCAGAAAGAATTTCCTGACGCTACCAAAGCCGAATTAAAAGGAGGGTATCTCCTGGATGCAGGCTCCTCACCGGCACGGTTGCGGCTCTGCCTGGGCGATTGCAGCACAGCGGGTTCCGAATGGACCTCGGAATTCTGCATCCTGCGCCTGGCCGGGGACGGTAAGCTGGAAATCTACATGTCATCGACAGGGGATTATCCCGGTAAGTTCCCGGAGGACAGGAACGCGGAGCGGATGTATGTGTTTGTCCGGGAGAATTAAATCCGGCCGGGATCACCGCTCCCGGGTATTATTCCGGTTTCCTTTCCCGGTTTTCAGCAGCCAGAGGATCCGGTCGAACGAGAGCAGGTAATGCAATAATACCACTCCTCCGAAGATGGCGCCTGTCTCAGCATAGCCCAGGTTAAACAGCATCCATGTGGCAGCTCCGAACAGGGCCAGTTCCAGTAGCAGGCGGATGGCACCCGGGGTCTGTACAACGGCCTTTCCCGACCGGCTCGGGTCGTCCCGGACCGTGAATACCCCCCACAGGACAGCAAAAATCAGGGGGAACAAAATGGCCCAAAGAATGCGGGACCATGTATCCGACAGGCTGTATCCCCAGATTGCCGTGACAGCCAGGGCGATGAGCTCCAGTAAAAATCTCAACAGCAGGTTCAGGGGGTTCCTGGACATGGTATGAACCGTTAAATGGATTGGTGCAAGGCCAACACCTACAGTTCCTTGATCCAGATATTCCGGAACTGCACCAGGCTGGATGCTCCCTGGAGTTTGCCGGTTTCCGGGTTGATCCCGCCATGGTGCTGAAACCCGATGGGTCCCTTTTCATCCATCCCGGGAAATAGCGCATTGTCGATCACCGTGATCCCGTTGTTCACGATGGTGATCCGGTCACCGGTCACCGTGATGTCAAAGGCATTCCATTGCCCCACCGGCTGATCGGCGTTTTCCAAAGGTACCGCTGCGGCCCTCACTTCCGGCGGCATTGATGTATCGGTCCTGACCGACCACAGCTCCCCCGATCCAACCGACCAGCACCAGAGATTGGCCTGTCCGGATCCTTTCAGCAGGATGCCCGAATCGGAGTTTGGCCCGAGTGGCTCGATGGTGTTGCCGTCTTTGTCGCGCACGTATTCCCCATTGGGCAGGATGGTGGGAAGCGGGAAAAGATGGTCGCCGTACCCTTTGAAGCGCCATTCCACATGCAATTTGAAATCTGTGAACTCGCTTTCACTCCAGAGGTTCTTATCCCCCCTGGCTTCGGAACGCGCATCATAGTCGATCACACCGTCAATCACGGACCAGTGACCGTTGTCCCCTTCCGGGGTCTTCCAGCCTGTCAGATCCTTTCCGTTGAAAAGCGAGACATATCCCTCCTGTTCATAGATATTTGATTCCTGGGCCCATATGGACAGGGAGAAGAGGACAGGGATGATCCCGGTTGCCATAACTTTTCCGATGGTTTTCATGATCATGTTTTCTTAAGTTTTGAAGCTTTCCGGATAAAGTTACGTCAATCCCCGAAAAATAACAATCTCATGATTGGTATTTATCCTTACTGGAATCTGATGTCAGATGGATAGAATAAAATTCGTCAGGTTCTCCTCTTTTTTCAGTCCCAGCTTCTTCCTCAGCTTGTAGCGGTGATTCTCCACGCCCCGGTAAGAGATCCGCATCAGGGGAGCGATCTCCTTGGAGGAAAGGTTCATCCGCAGGTATGCGCACAACCTGAGATCACCGTGGGAAAGTTGCGGGTACCTGCCCATCAACGTTTGAAGGAATTTCTCGTGGGCCTTTTCAAAATGGATCTGGAACACATTCCAGTCATCCATGCTGGATATGTTCCGGTCTATTTTTCCGATCAGTCTGGAGTAATATTTATCGGGAAACCGTGTCCCCAGTTCGGCCTTCTGTTTCTTGATGATCTCGGTCAGTTCCATCAGGAATTCATTTTTCTTGATGATCGCCATGGTGGCATTCGCCAGTTCCTGGTTCTTGAACGCCAGTTCCGCGTTCAGTTTCTCATTCCTGAGCCTGATCAGTTCCTTTTCCTTGGATTCCCTGATATGCTTTTCCCGGATCCTGATCCGACGCAACAGCAAATACCTGCCGGTGATCATTAGCAGCAGAAATACAAGTAAATAAACCGCAAGTGTAATCTTATTCAGGTACCAGGGCGGGTCAACTACCAGCCCGATCTCTGCAGATCTTGCTTTTCTGTCCCACATATTGGAAACCCTGACATGGATCTTGTATTCTCCGTAGGGTATCCTGGTAAAATTGAAAACAGGCTTATCCAGAGGCCTGCTCCAGGTTTCATCCAGGCCCTCCACATAGGACTGGAATTGAAAAGTCTCGCCCGAATGGTAAGGGAATGCAAAACTGAGGGTAAGGGAATTTTTTTTGAACGGGATACGGATCATTCTTGTATCCACGGGCAATTGTTCAGCCCTCCCGTTGCGTCCCATGATCTCCACTTTTTTCAGCAACAATTTCTTATCTTCAATCATGCGGGAAAGATCCGGACGGTCCGCCCGGAGGATGGCATACCCATTATCCAGACAAAGCAATCCTTCCAGAGAATTCAGGGGGATGACATTTTCATACCCGGAGATCAGGTGTCCCTTGAAAAGTGTTTTCGGGTATTCCCTGATTTCCTTTATTTCGGCATTGAAGATCCGGAAGAGGGCTATACCCGCTTGGCTGATAAACCAGTAATGGTGGTCCGGCCCCGCAATGACTCTGTGGGATCGTGTATGTTTCCCCAGCGACCTGTTCAAATGATCGTAGGGCAGAATGGTGTCGTTGATGTCGTCATAGGTATAGATCTGCTCACCTGTGGTGAATATGATCCGGTTCTCGATCTTAAACACCTGGATATCGTAATCTTTCCCGAAGACCGGGTCCCCGTAATACTGCAGATGCACAATGGAGTCCTGTGCATCATTCAGCCTGATACGGTAGACTCCCCGGTGCATATGGCTGGCCCAGAGGTTCCCCACGTGGTCGAACTCGATATACCGGATCAGGTCGTTGAAACCGGAAAGCTGGGAATGGTATTCCCATTTCCCGTGACTTTTTTCAAAAAAGACGATGTTTGAATAGGTGCACTGTACAAGCACATTGTCCTTATGAGGATGCCTGATCAGGCTGAAACCACCGGATACGGCGGAGATTTTTTCTGCCACATGGTTTCCAATCCTGAAAGTACCTGAATTGTGACTGACGATCAGTTCGCCGTCATACTGATGGATACTCCAGGCCTGTCCCTGGGTACCGGGAATAAACCGGAATGGTTGGCCTTCCTCCTCCAAGACACGCCAGAACACCCCCTGGTTGGTACACAGGTAAAGTATATCGCCCTGCCTGGCCGCCGAGTAGACCGCCCCTATGTCCTCCTGCCGAACCAGGGTGAAGGAGGGATCCATCCGGAAGGAAACAAGATCCACCCCCTGGTCCAGTGAGAGCCATATATGATCTCTCCCAACACAGTGGATTCCCAGGACGGTATTGTTCTGCAGGCCGTTGTCATTGTTCAGGTGGTGAATGAGCGTCCCCTCCCTGTCAAAGACCATGATCCCGTCAAGAAGCGTTCCGATCACCATTGAGCCATCTGCTGTGATGGCACCCCTGTTTATCTTGTTCCTGGAGAAATAACCCTTCCACTCCTCCAGCCACGGGACCAGCCTGCCATCCCCATACAGGAACAAACCTTCCGACTCTGTACCGATCAGCAGAGTGGAATCAGGCAGTTGCCTGGTAAAGGCCACCAGGTTGTCTTTGACTGCGGGAACTGTCAGAAAGGGTATCAGCAGGGTGTCCCCCAGCAGGTACAGCCCCTTCCCCGACAGGTGAAGACAAAGGCTTCCGTTCACAAGGCTCACCGAATGGATCAGGGCATCAGGCCTGACCACCTGAAAGTTATTGTAGTCATAAATAAAAATGGAAGTAAAGGAGTGAAAGTAGACCTCTTCCCCGGAGATAACCGTGGTCCAGAATTCTTCATTCTTGCTGAAAAGCGGTTCTGCAAGCGGATTCAGGGAATGGTACTGCAGGTTCCCCAAACTGTCCCTCCTCCAGAAACCAATCTCCCTGTATCCGCTGGTAAAAATCCTGCCCTCCCGGTCAATGGCCACCGATCGCAGAACAGTTTCGTTGGGCGAGGGATAAAAATTCCACTCCACCCCGTCAAACTCGAGCAATCCCGCATTATTGGCCACATACACAAATCCATCCCTGTCTGTTGCAATGGACCAGTTCTGGCTCTCTGCACTGTACTCCTGTTTGGTGAAATTCCGGACCAGGTAGGCTTCCTGTGCCCGGACACAAATCATGATCGCCGGCCCGAATATGCAAATGAACAAGGAGATGGCCCTTCCTGTTATATGTAAGCTCATCGTTCTCACCAGCCTGTTAAAACGGTCCTGAGATGGTGGCAAAATGCCTGAATGCTGTAAATATTACTACAATAATACTGCGTTTTTTTCATAATCAGGGAAAATATATATAAAAAACATATGGAAGTAATGATCCCCTAAATATTTGTTTTTCAATCTAAAGCAATTTTTGTACGCTTATGGGGTGAGTAAAAAATGAGTGAATATTCAAACACTTTACCGGACCTGCATCAGAGGTGTAATCATTTGTTTTGACTCAAATTGATTTTTACGGAACTTGTTGATTATAAACCTAACTCATAAACCTTCGGCTATGAAAAAACTGCGATTAATCATGCTCTTCATCCTGGCTGCAGCGGGATTGTCAGCCCAGGAGCAACTGACGGTCAGGGGCAGGGTGACAGATGCAGCAAATGACGGTATCCCCGGGACAACTGTGATGGTCAGGGGGACCCAGCAGGGGACGATCACCGACCTGAACGGGGATTACGAGATCGAGGCCCCGTCTGATGCGGTACTGGTATTCAGCTTTATCGGATACCGGACCGAAGAGGTCGGTGTGGCCGGCCGGTCGACCATCAATATCCAGCTGGAAGAAATGGCTTTCGATATGGATGAGGTGGTGGTCATCGGATATGGCACTGCTGCGGTGAAAGACCTGACCGGTTCTGTCTCTGTGATAAAGGCGGATGATATCAACAGGCAACCCGTTCCCAACATCGGTCAGGCCCTGCAGGGAAAAGTGTCCGGCATCCAGGTCTCCAACAACGGAGCCCCCGGAACCGCCCCGACAATTCGCATCAGGGGCCTCGGTACCGTCCGGTCCGATGCCAGTCCGCTATTCGTGGTAGACGATGTGTATGTGGACGACATCAGTTTCCTGTCGCCCCAGCAGATCGAATCGATCACCGTGCTCAAGGATGCTTCCTCGGCGGCCATTTACGGAGTCCGGGCTGCCAACGGGGTGATCATCATCACCACCAAGGGAGGAAAATTCCAGAGCCCGAAATTCAATTACTCGGGATATGTGGGCATCCAGCAGGTTTCCAACCTGCTCGATCTGGCGAATACCCAACAGTACATCACCCTGGTCAATGAAAAGATTGCCGTTGGCGAGGACAGGGGCACCGCCTCCACTCCTTTTGATCCTTCGCTCTACACGGCCGATACCGACTGGTTTGAAGAAGTCCTGAATCCCGCCACCATCCAGAACCACAACATCGGTATCACGGGGGGAGGTGAAAACTCAACCTACTATTACGGACTGGGAATTACCAGCCAGGAAGGTCTTGTGAAGAATAACGATTACACCCGGATCAACCTGCGGGGAACATCCGACGTCACCGTGAACCGGTTTCTGAGCGCAGGCTACGGGATCACCCTGAATGCGTGGAAATCAGACAATGCGGCCAACGTGCTCGGCCAGGCATTCATCGCACCCCCCGCATTTGATCCCATGGTGGATGCGGACACATTTACCGACCCGGTATCACTGGGATTCGGGAATTTCGCCAACCCCGCGGCCACCATAGAATATTACAACAATGTGTCCCAGGGGCTGAATACCCTGGCAAATGTGCACGCCCAGATCACTCCCGTTGAGAACCTATCCTTCAGAAGTTCCTTCACCTTTGACGGAAGTTACGCAGAGAACAGGAATTATTCTCCGGAATACTGGGTGTCGGTCACACAGAATGATACCATCACCCACCTTTCCAAGTCCAATTCACAGGAGCTCAATTACACATTTGACAATACGGTTACCTACGACAAATCTTTCGGAGAGCACCAGGTGAAGGTTATGGGAGGCCTCTCTTTTGTTCAGTTCAGGAGACAGGGCCTGAGTGCCTCCACCAGCCGGGTACCTTATTTTTCGGAAGCCACGCTCTACCTGAACAACGGGTCCATCGAGGACCTGAGCGCAGGGGATTACGGTTCGCTTATCCGAAGCAACTCCTATTTCGGGAGACTCTTCTACTCCTTCAGGGAACGCTATCTGCTGACCGCCACTTTCCGGCGGGACGGCTCATCCACCTTCCCCGGTGAAAAGCGGTGGGGGAATTTCCCGTCGCTCGGACTGGGATGGGTGGTATCACAGGAAGATTTCTTTGGCGGGATCAGTTCCATCGACTTTCTGAAGGTGAAGGCAAGCTGGGGGATCCTGGGAAACAACCAGGTTCCGCAGAACGCGTATACGGTGATCGTGAATAACTGGGGCGGGTATTCCGTGGTATACGGACCCTACGGCAGCTCCACCATCCACCAGGGGGCATCCATCACCTCGCTGGTGGAGCCGCTGCTGCGCTGGGAGATCGTCGAGGAATATGACCTGGGGATCGAATCGCTGATGCTGGACTACCGCCTCAACCTGGAGATCGGGATGTACCGGAGGATGACAAGGGCGGCCATTTTCCCGGTCCCGCTGATCGGCACGGCCGGCACCTCGGGAAGCAGTTACCTGGACAACAATGCGGATATCCTGAATACCGGTGTGGAATTAAGCGCCAGCTGGAATAACCAGATAAGCGAGAGGCTGTCTTACAATGTGGGCGGAAATGTATCCTTCAACCACAATAAAGTCTTCGATCTTGAACCCGGGACCCTTCCCTTCTATGATGCCAATGCATTTAACGGGGCGCTGGCAACCTATACGCAGAAAGGGCATCCCATCGGCGAGTTCTACGTGCTGGAGGTGGACGGGGTCTTCCAGAATTTCGATGAAGTGAATAATTATACCAGCGGGGAAGGCGATCCGATCATGCCGGATGCCGTCCCGGGCGATTTCCGTTATGTGGATCAGAACGAAGATGGAATCATTGATGACAGGGACAGGATACCTTACGGAAGTTACACACCCAAAGTACTCTACTCCTTTAACATGGGAGTGAATGTGGGCCTGTTTGATTTTTCCATTGAGATGCATGGTGTGGGAGGCAACAAGATCTACAACGCCAAGCGGGCGAACCGTTTCGGCAATGAAAACTATGATGCGGATTTTGCCGGGAACAGGTGGCACGGGGAAGGGACAAGCGATACCTATCCGTCGGCCGACCTGGCGGGCGGGAAAAATATATATCCCAATACCTTCCTGGTCGAATCGGGTGCTTACTTCCGTATCCGGAATGTCCAGGCTGGCTACACCCTGCCTGCAAGGTTGACCGAACGCCTGACCGGCGAGCGGATCCGGGTCTATCTGAGTGCCCAGAATCCTTTGACGCTTTTCTCATATAACGGTTTTTCTCCCGAGATCCCGGGAGGCAGCCCATCCACAGCAGGAATGGATTACGGGGTGTATCCGCTTTCCAGGATCACCAACGTAGGCATTACCATGGATTTTTAACCGATGTACCAAACCACATAATACAGCGCCATGAAAGGAACAATTATCATATTGACGATCACCCTGGGTTTAATGGTATCCTGCAAGGATTACCTGGAATTTCCCCCGGAGGGTGAAATCCCCAGGGAAGAATTCTTCAAAAACCAGGAAGATGCCCAGAAGGCCGTGAATGCGATGTACGGGTATTTGAGGTCCTGGGACATCTCTGCTTTCAATTATCTCATCCTGAGTTCTCTTCCATCCGATGAAATACTGAAGGGAAGCAGTCCGGGCGACGGATCCTGGGCCAATGACTATGTGAACTACCAGCATACCAAGACCCAGCAGCAGATCAAGGATTTCTGGAGCGGGCGATATAAAGGGATCAACCTGTCGAACCAGATCCTGACCAACATCCCCGATATTGAAATGGACCAGGGCGTGAAAAAGCGGATGATTGCCGAAGCCCGTTTCATGCGTGGGTTCCATTATTTCTACCTGGTAAGGGCTTTCGGGGGAGTGCCCCTGATCGAACAGGTGCCGGCCGGACCGGAAGGATTGATCCGGACCACGCTGGACGAAACGTGGGATTTCATCGAGGCGGACCTCAGGGCGGCCATTCCGGATCTGCCCGAAACAGTTCCCTCCTCCGAATACGGACGGGCCACCCGGTGGGCGGCGAAAGGAATGCTGGCCAAGGTGCTTATGTACCGGGAGGACTGGGCAGAATGTAAATCCGTATCGGATGATATCATCAACAACGGGCCGTTTGATGTGTACCCGGACTTCTACCGCCTGTTCAGGCCCGAGCAGGAGTTCTGCGAGGAATCCCTGTTTGAGATCGTTGCCACACAGGTTCCCGGCGAGGGAGACCTGTCCAACAGCCAGTTCGCGGAAACGCAGGCAGTACGGGGACAGTTCGGATGGGGATGGTTCGTTCCCACCGATAAACTGGCTGCAGCATTCGATGCGGCCGGGGACGAGGTCCGGAAAGCCGTGACCATTCTTTACAGGGGGGATGCAACCGAAGACGGGGATACCATAGCCGGGGTCGAGACCATGGAGGGGGTGGATGTTCCCAGGTACAACGGGAAAGCGTACGTGCCTTCCAGGATCCCGAGGGTGACCGGTCCTTACGGATGCGACCAGAATGTGCGGATCCTCCGTTTCGCGGAAATCCTGCTGATCAATGCCGAGGCGGCATTCCATGCAGGAGGTGACGCGGCGACTCCCCTGAACAGGGTGAGGGCCCGTGCCGGCCTGGATCCCATCGGCAGCCCGGGTATCGAGGACATCTGGGAAGAGCGGCGGCTTGAACTGGCCGGGGAACAGGACCGTTACTGGGACCTGCTCCGTACGGGAAGGGCTGCTTCAGTGCTGGCCGAGTACGGCTTCAAACAGGGAAAACATGAATGGTACCCCATACCCCAGACCGAAGTGGAACTGAGCGGGGAACAACTGGAACAGAATCCGGGCTGGTAGTCCGGCAGGTTAAAAAACAGACGAATCTATGACATATACCATACGGAATAAATCTGTTGCTGAAATATGTATCCATTTCATCGCTGGTTTGCTCTTCCTCGGGATGGCGGTCTCCTGCAACCAGCCCGGCCGCCAGGGCAGCGGTCAGCCGGTAACGGAAGCATTGCCTGCGCTCTCCGATGAAGCATTGCTGGATACGATCCAGCGCACCACTTTCAATTATTTCTGGGAGGGTGCGGAACCAGTTTCAGGGATGGCCAGGGAAAGGATCCACATGGACGGGGTCTATCCCCAGAACGATCACAATGTGGTCACCTCCGGCGGTTCCGGCTTCGGTCTCATGGCCCTTGTTGTGGGGATGGAACGGGGATTTATCTCCAGGCAGGAAGGGATTGAAAGATTGGAGAAAATCACCGCATTTCTGGATACGTGCGACCGGTTCCACGGGGTATGGCCGCACTGGCTGTACGGGGAGACCGGCAGGGTGAAGGCTTTCAGTACAAAGGACAATGGCGGAGACCTGGTGGAGACGGCATACGTGGTGCAGGGACTGCTGACGGTCAGGCAGTACCTGGATGGTTCCGATCCCGCGGAAGCCCTTCTTCAGGAACGGATCACCGCCCTGTGTGAGGGAGTGGAATGGGACTGGTACCTGAAAGGGGAACCCGTGCTTTACTGGCACTGGTCGCCCGAATACGGCTGGGAAATGAATCACAGGATCACCGGCTACAACGAATGCCTGATCACCTACATCCTGGCAGCATCCTCTGAAACCCATCCCATTCCCCCGGAAGCTTACCACAGGGGTTGGGCCCGCGGAGGGGAGATCAGCGGTGAAAACTACCGGTACGGCTTACTCCTTGAACTGGAGCACAATGGTGACAGGGAATACGGGGGTCCCCTCTTCTGGTCCCACTATTCCTACCTGGGACTGGACCCCAGGAACCTGAAAGATTCCTATGCCGACTACTGGCGGCATAATGTGAACCATACCCTGATCAATCATCGCTATTGCGCGGAAAATCCGAAAGGATATGAAGGTTACAGCGACCGGTGCTGGGGACTGACGGCAAGTTATTCGGTCGACGGCTACGCGGCACACAGTCCGGCCAGGGACCTGGGGGTCATTTCCCCCACTGCGGCACTTTCTTCTTTTCCCTATTCCCCGGAGGAGTCCATGAAGGCCGCCCGTTTCTTTTATGACTCCCTGGGCACCAGGCTGCTGGGCCCCTATGGTTTTTATGATGCCTTCAGCCTGCAGCACAACTGGTTCCCGCGGAGGTACCTGGCCATCGATCAGGGGCCCATCGTGGTGATGATCGAGAATTACAGGACCGGACTGCTGTGGAACCTTTTCATGGCAAACAGGGAGGTCCGGGAAGGATTGGAGCGACTGGGATTTCAATTCGCGCTGGAAGGCCCCTTTTAGTCGCCCGGACAAGAGATTTTAAATCGTGATGATATGAGGAGAATACCAGCGTGCATTGTGACAGGGATCATCCTGATCCAGCTCTTATTTGCGGGTTGTGGAACGGAGACCGGTGAACTGGTGGCAGAAATCTACCTGAGCCGGAAAGTGGACTCGGTGCTGTCACTGATGACCACAGAAGAAAAACTGGGTCAGATGAACCTGCTGACCAGCGACTGGGATGTGACGGGTCCCACCATGCGGGACCAGTACCTGGAGGATATCCGTGCCGGGAGATGTGGAAATATCTTCAATGCCCATACGGTGGAATACAACCGGAAACTGCAGGAAGTTGCGGTGGAGGAGACCCGCCTGGGGATTCCGTTGATGTTCGGGTATGATGTGATCCACGGACACAGGACCATCTTCCCGATCCCCCTGGCCGAAGCCTGCTCGTGGAACCTGGAACTCATGAAGCGTTCCTCGGAGCTTTCTGCAAAAGAAGCGGCTGCCTCGGGTCTTCAGTGGACTTTTGCCCCCGTGATGGATCTCTCCAGGGATCCCAGGTGGGGGAGGGTATCGGAAGGAACCGGGGAGGATCCTTACCTGGGTGGCCTGATCGCCGAAGCACGGGTGAAGGGATTCCAGGGAACGGACCTGTCGGACCCTTTCACACTGGCCGCCTGTGTCAAACATTTTGCAGCCTACGGGGCCCCCGAGGCAGGCAGGGATTATCATACCGTGGATATGTCAGAGATCACCTTCAGGGAATTTTATCTGCCACCCTACCGCAGGGGGATCGAAGCCGGGGCGGTTTCGGTCATGGCTTCTTTCAATGATCTTTTCGGGGTCCCTGCCACGGCAAGCGGGTTCCTGCTGACCGACATCCTCAGGAGGGAGATGGGTTTTACAGGTTTTGTGGTATCCGATTACAGCGGCATCGAGCAGTTACAGGACCACGGGGTGGCGGCTGACAGGCAACATGCCGGGGAGCTGGCCCTTCAGGCGGGGTTGGACATGGATATGCAGTCCGTGATATTTGCTGAAACCCTGGCCCGCTCCCTGGAACAGGGAAAAATCAGTATGGGGGAGATTGATGCGGCTGTCAGGAGGATCCTGCGGGTCAAGTTCCAGCTGGGACTTTTCGATGATCCCTACCGGTACTTCAGTGAAGAACGTGAAGCAGCGGTGGTTTTTGGCGAAGAACTGATGGACCATGCGCTGGTCTCAGCCAGGGAATCGGTGGTCCTGCTGAAAAATGAACCGGCGGGTGACAGAAAGATCCTGCCGCTGACTGCCCCCGGAAGCATTGCCGTGATCGGGCCACTGGCCGACAATCAGTTGGATATGCTGGGAAGCTGGCATGCGGCGGGCGACCATACCAAAGTGGTCACCCTGCTGGAAGGGATCAGAAAAAGATTCACTTCCTCCCAGATCCGCTATGAACAGGGATGTGATTTTTATTCCGCAGACCGTGCGGGTTTCAGCCGTGCCCTTAGCCTGGCGAGAAATTCCGATGTGGTTATCCTGGCCATCGGGGAAACCCAGGCTCAGAGCGGGGAAGCCGCCAGCCGTTCCATCCCGGACATTCCCGGGATCCAGGAGGAGCTGGCCATGGAGCTGATCGCCACCGGCACTCCTGTGGTTGTGATGATCATGGCCGAACGGCCCCTGAGCTTTCCGCAGCTGGATGAACGCGCATCGGCCATCTTCTACGCATGGCACCTGGGAACCCGGGCCGGTGATGCCCTCGCCGACATCCTGTCCGGTGCGTATAATCCATCCGGGAAGCTGGTCATGAGCATTCCCAGGAACGCGGGACAGATCCCCGTGTATTACAATGTCAAATCCACGGGAAGGCCTGCTGACCCGGGCAACAAGTTCACAAGCAAATACCTGGATGTGCCCAATGAACCGCTTTACCCGTTCGGGTTCGGACTGAGCTATACGGATTTTGAATATGGAGAGATCCATCTGGAGGACGCCCTCATACACATGAGCGACACATTGCATCTGTCCATTCCCGTAAAAAACACCGGTGCATATGACGGGCATGAGATTGTCCAGCTCTATGTGCGGGATTTGGTGGGAAGCCTGACCCGTCCCGTTAAGGAACTGAAAGGATTTCAGAAGGTGTTTCTGTCAGCCGGGGAGCAGCGTACCCTCCACTTTACCCTTACCGCGGATGATCTGAAGTTCATCGGGAAAGATCTCGAATATATCACTGAACCCGGCGATTTTAAGGTTTTTGTGGGACCGGATTCGGAAAGGCTCAGGGAAGCGGGGTTCACGCTGGTGCAAAATACAACCGGAAGAAATTAATACATGTTATTGAACGGAAGATACCATGCATTGCTACTCCTGATCCTGGCCTGGTCAGGCATCGCGGGGGAAAAACTGGACGCCCAGGCATACCTCTATTTCCAGGACAGTCCCGCCGATGCTTATTATGAATACAGCTGGATGGAGCTGGTCCCCCCCAGCGAACTGGAACGGAAACAGGAACCCGACCTGCGCAGGTTCCCCGTGGAATCGGTGATCGCCCCGCAGCAGGGGGTGAATTCCCTGAGACTGAAATGGCGGTCGGAGGAGGGAGGGAACTGGTTCGCCATTGCCGCGGGCGATCAGTGGAAGGAACAGGATATCAGCGATACCGATACCATGGTTTTCTGGCTGCAGAGCATCGAAGGGATCGGCAGTGCGGACCTGCCGCTGGTGTTCGTGGAAGACATCACCAACCGGAAGAGCATCTTTGTCGCTGTGGGTGAATGGTCGGAAAACCTGCCGGCGGGGATATGGACCCGGATCACCATTCCCATGTCCCTTTTCCTGGAGTCGGGCGACGGGGTGGATTACACCGTCATCAAGACCATCGGGTTTGCCCAGGGAGCCAGCGATGGCACGGAGCATACCCTCCTGGTGGACAACATGCGTGTGAACAAAGGCGACGGGACCGCCACTCCGGTATCGATCCCCACGGGAGTGCAGGTCACCCCCTACCAGTACCACATGGAGATCTCATGGGACCCCAATCCCGAACCCTTCCTGTCCGGTTATGAAATTGAGCGCTCGCTGAATGGCGGCCTGAGTTATACCGTCATCAGACAGGTGGACGAAAATACCCGCATCTGCATCGACTGGGTAAAGCCGCTGGGAGATGCTGTGGAAGCCTCCTACCGGGTGAAAGGGCTCAATGAGGCCAACGAACCATCGGACCCGTCCGGGGCCGTGAGCGCCACCACGTATACCATGACCGATGAGGAACTGCTGGACATGGTCCAGCGGTACACATTCCGCTACTTCTGGGATTTTGCGCACGAGGCCTCGGGCATGACCCGGGAAAGGAATACATCGGAAAACACGGTGACTTCGGGAGGTTCGGGATTCGGGCTGATGGCCATTCCCGTGGGGATCGAAAGGGGTTACATTACCCGGGAACAGGGTATTGAAAAGACATTGAAAATCCTGGATTTCCTGGATACGGCCGACCGCTTCCACGGGGCGTGGTCCCACTGGATCAACGGCAATACAGGGAAGGTCATTCCCTTTACCACCTATGACAACGGAGGCGATATTGTGGAGACCTCCTATGTGGCCCAGGGATTGCTCACCATCAGGCAATACTTTCTTGGAGAAAGTGCGGATGAGCAGCAGATCGTGCAGCTGGCCACCCAGCTGTGGGAAGGGATCGAATGGGACTGGTACCGCAGGAACGGTTCCTCTTCCATCTACTGGCACTGGTCGCCCAACTACGATTGGCAAATGAACATGAAGGTGACCGGCTGGAACGAGGCGGCCATCGTCTACCTGCTGGCCATCGCCTCCCCCACCCACGGGGTTCCGGCAAGTCTCTGGCACACGGGGTGGGCAGGCAGTCCTTACTATGTGAACGGGGACAGTTTTTACGGGCACAAACTCTTTGTGGGATGGGATTACGGCGGACCCCTCTTTTTTGCCCATTACTCATTCCTGGGTTTCGATCCCGGGGACAAAGCGGATGCCTATGCCAATTATTTCGAACAGAACAGGAACCATGCGCTCATTCACCAGGCCTATTGCGCGGATAATCCCAAAGGATTCGAAGGGTACAGTCCGGAATGCTGGGGACTGACGGCCAGCGATGATCCGGACGGGTACATGGCGCATGAGCCCAATTCCTCCAGGGACAACGGGACCATCTCCCCAACCGCCGCACTCTCCTCATTTCCCTATACACCGGAAGAATCCATGCTGGCGCTGAAATATTTTTACGGGGAGGTGGGTGACAGGATATGGGACTGGATGGGGTTCAAAGATGCATTCAACCTGGAGCGCAACTGGTTTGCGGATTCATACCTGGCCATCGACCAGGGACCCATCCTGCTGATGATCGAGAATTACCGCAGCCGGCTCCTTTGGGATTTATTCATGTCCAACCCGGAGATCCGGCCCATGATGGATGCCATCGGGTTTTACGATTCTCCCAACAGCCTTGACCACCAGGGAGTTGAAAATGCATTCACCCTGTTTCCGAACCCGGCATCCTCACATTGCACCCTTCGGTTCAAAGTGGACAAAACATCTGTCATTCAGCTTGATATCTATGATCTGAATGGAAAAAGGGTGCAGGAGATCATCCACCGGGAAATTTTTCATCCCGGCACCTACCCGGTCAGCATCCATACGGGCCACCTGGCTCCCGGAGTGTACATCATCAGGCTGGAGCCGTTTGACGATCCAATTCAAACAAAGAAACTTTTCATTCATTGATTATAAACCATTTAAAAGAAAGGAGGTGCTATCGCAGAACAGATTCAGTCAAATGCAGAAATTAATTGAATATTCACTTAAAATGTACATGATGAAAACAATCTTTACAATTTTTTTATTTGTCGTATTTGCAGCGGGACTGAGCGCCCAGTATGCCCTTCCGGTGGACTTTGAAAATGCCCAGGAAGATACTGCATGGACCCAGTTTGCCAATGCAGGAGATGCTGAAGAGAACATGGCCCTGGCGGAAAACCCTGCCAAGGACGGGATCAACACCTCGGATAACTGCATCAAGTTCATTGTGCTTGATAACGCGGATCCCTGGGCAGGTGCCTGGTCCGATGCATACGGTCCGTTTGAGATCACCGATGACAACCACATCATGCAGATGATGGTCCACAAGGACAAGATCTCTCCCAGCGGACTGAAGATCGAAGGAGGTGACGGCGACCCTGCACAGATCGAACTGAAGGTAGAAAATACCGTGACCGGAGAGTGGGAGCTGCTGACCTTCGATTTTTCCGATGTAATCGGTGTCACCTATACCCGGTTGGTCTTCTTCCCGGATTTTCCTGATGCCAGGACCGAAGGAGGAACCGTGTATATCGATAACATCGACTGGGCAGGAGCATCCTCGGTGGGACCGGACCGCACAGGGCTGGTGTCTGTGTATCCGAATCCTGCATCTGAGCTGCTCACGGTGCAGTATCCCGGGATACAGAGGATCGCCATTTCGAACATCGTGGGACAGCGGGTGAAAACCCTGGAATTCCAGGCCACCGGTCACAAAGTGTTCGATGTTTCCGACCTGAAGACCGGGCTCTATTTCATGACCCTTGAAACGGCTGGTGGAAGTATCAGCACCAAGTTCATCAAGGAATAACCATTACAGTTCAAGAAGCTGGAAATCCCGGCCGCCTGCGGTTGGGATTTCTTGTTTTTTGTCACTATCTTAAAATGTTCCGACTTCAGCACGATAGTCAGCATATGGGCCTTTTACACGGATATTTTTTTACAAACCAAATATTTACAAAATGGAAAACTTTCAGGAAACCCTTCAGAAAATTTATGACCTCGTGGTCCAGTATGGATTGAAATTCATCACGGCCATTCTGGTTCTCATCGTCGGACTGCTGGTGATCAGATGGATCACCCGGTGGTTGGTCCGTCTGATGGAAAAAAGAAATGTGAATGCTTCCCTGGTCCCCTTCCTGAAAACCCTGACCGGTGTGCTGCTCAAAATCCTGCTGGTGATCAGCGTCATGGGAATGGTGGGGATCCAGATGACCTCCTTCATCGCGGTGCTGGGTGCAGCAGGACTTGCAGTGGGACTGGCCCTGCAGGGAACACTTCAGAACTTTGCGGGCGGGGTGATGATCCTGCTGTTCAAACCTTACGAGGTGGGACATTTTATCGAGGCACAGGGATTCATGGGAACGGTGCAGGAGATCCAGATCTTCCACACAGTGCTTCTCTCCCCGGATAACAGGAAGATCACCATCCCCAATTCACCCCTGGCCACAGGTTCCATTACCAATTTTTCAGCCATGCCCACCCGGCGGATCGACTTTTCTTTTGGCATCGGTTACGGGGATGACATTGACAAAGCCAAAGATATCCTGCTCAGGATGGCGCAGTCGGATGACCGCGTGCTGAAAGAGGATAATCCTCCGCAGGTAATGGTGGAAGAGCTGGCGGACAGTTCTGTGAACCTGAAACTGAGGGTATGGGTCAACTCATCAGACTACTGGTCGCTCTTCTTCGATACCACCGAAAACGTGAAAAAGCAGTTCGACGCGGCAGGGATCTCCATCCCCTTCCCGCAGAGCGATGTCCACCTGTACCAGCACGCTTAGCCCCGGCTCCGCTGTGGCAGCGATGACCGCATCTGCTTCATTCCATTGCCTCAGGCGGGGTCCGGTCCGGTCCGGCGGCTTGTTCCCGATCCCGCTCATACCCCGCTTCCCTAAAACGCGAAGTAGCAGGGGTATCCCATTTCGTGAAAACCAAAAGTCGCACAGTGATCACTTTTCCTGATTGTGTGACTTTTCTGCTCCCGGGGTATTTTCGCCGGAACAATATAAATACCTCATATATAAAGACATAAGAAGCTTGTAAAAAACAGTCCGAGTGTATAAAAATTCAACACATGAGAAATTAGTCCACTTTTTGTGACTTTCGGAAATGATCAAAACGCATACCCCCTCCGGCTTTTGCGTCCTGATGGCTGTGCCTTCCGCTGCATTTGTTCCTGACGGAACCGGTAACCGCCGCTACGAACCTCCCTGCGGTCCGGCCCGTCAGGCGGCTTATTCCCGGTCCCGACCAGGGATCCGTTCATATTCCTGAGACGGGACCTTGCAAAACGATTACCGCATCTGCGTCGGGCCATTGCTCCCGGAGGGATCTCCGATAAGCTGCCTAAATGATTTTCGCAGAAAAGAATTTCAGCAGCGGTTGGAGATGCCGCCGGCTGTCGAGCCCTGGTGGTTGTACCTTTCGCAGTATACGGTATCGCTGCTGAACCTGCTGCTTCGCACCAGCTTAGGCAGCGATGACCGCATCTGCTGCAGGCAGGGTCCGTTTCCTGGCGGAACCCTGACCACCGCTACGAACCTCCCTTCGGTCCGGCCCGTCAGTCGGCTCATTCCCGGTCCCGACCTGGGATCCGTTCAGAAACTCCCGCCTGCAAAGCCATGGACGGGAATGGCATATATGTCAGCGCTGCCTGGACCAGTTATCCCGGAGGGGGACCGTGCGGTTGAATACCTTCTTGTCAGCGGTGGAATCCGGATCGACGTTGAAATAACCGATCCGCTGGAACTGGAAATGATCCATCGGTCCGGCATCCTGAAGGGAAGGCTCGACATAACCGGTAATGATCCGGAGGGAGTCGGGGTTGATGAACTCCGTGAAATGCCTGTCTTTGTGTCCGGCCGGGTCGGGATCGTTAAAAAGCCTGTCATACAACCTGATCTCTGCCTCCAGGGCATGGGGGGCTGAAACCCAGTGAAGGGTTCCTTTTACCTTCCGGCCTGCTTCCGGTCCCCCGCTTCTGGTTCTTTCATCATAGGTGCAATAAACCTCCACGATATTCCCGTCACGGTCTTTTTTAAAGTCATCACACCGGATAATATAGGCAGACTTCAGCCTGACTTCCGCGCCCGGAGAAAGCCGGAAATACTTTTTCGGGGGGTCTTCCATAAAATCCTCCCTTTCAATATAGATCTCCCGTGAAAAAGGGATGGTCCGGCTTCCCATGGAATCATCCTCCGGGTTGTTAACGGTTTCCAGCATTTCAGTCCTGTCTTCCGGGTAATTGGTAATGATCACCCGGAGTGGATCCAGCACGGCCATCACCCTGGAGGCCCGCCTGTTCAGGTCCTCCCTCACCGCAAATTCCAGCAATCCCACATCATTGGTCGCTATCACCTTGGTATACCCGATGCTTTCATTGAAGTTCCGGATGGATTCCGGTGTATATCCCCTTCTTCTGAGTCCGGTCAGGGTGGGCATCCTGGGATCGTCCCATCCCCGAACATGACCCTGCTTCACCAGTTCAAGCAGCATCCGCTTGCTCAGGATGGTATAGTTCAGGCTCAGCCGGTTGAATTCTGTTTGCCTGGGTTTGTAATCACCGGTCATCAATTTTTCCACGAGCCAGTCATACAGCGGCCTGTGCACCTCGAATTCCAGCGTACAGAGGGAATGGGTCACCCCTTCAAAATAATCACACTGTCCGTGTGCGAAATCATACATGGGATAGACCTTCCAGGTGGTGCCGGTGCGGTGATGGGGATGGAAAAGGATGCGGTAAATGACCGGGTCGCGCATGTGCATGTTGGGAGAAGCCATGTCGATCTTTGCCCGCAGCACCCTGGAGCCTTCCGGGAATTCACCCGCGTTCATCTGCCGGAAAAGTTCCAGGTTTTCCTCAACGGGACGGTCCCGGTAAGGACTCGGAATTCCGGGTTCTGTGGGGGTTCCTTTCTGGCTGGCAATTTCTTCGGAGGACTGATCATCCACGTAGGCATACCCCCTTTTGATCAGGTCAATGGCAAATTCGTAGAGTTTTCCGAAATAATCGGAAGCATAATACTCCCTGTCTTCCCAGTCAAATCCCAGCCACCTGATGTCCTCCTTGATGGAATCCACGTATTCCACATCCTCCTTGGTGGGATTCGTATCATCAAACCTGAGGTTACATTTACCCCCGTATTTTTCGGCAATGCCGAAATCAAGGCAGATGGCCTTGGCGTGCCCGATGTGCAGGTATCCGTTGGGCTCCGGGGGGAACCTGGTGTGAATCCGGCCATGATCCCTGCCTGTGCGCAGATCTTCTTCCACGATCGCCTCGATGAAGTTGGGGCCTTTCTTCATGGTTGTAACCTCTTTCTTTTCAGTCATTCTTCCTTGTGTATGGAGCGTGACAAAAATAATAAAAGTATCTTTGTGCGGAGCTACAATCCAATGATCAAAACCGGATGACCATGGGAAAAATTATCATCGAAGATATGGAGTTTTATGCCTTCCATGGTCATTACAAAGAAGAACAGATCGTGGGAAACCGCTTCCTGGTGGACCTGGAGCTGGTATCCAACCTGGAGATACCTGCCGAATCCGACCAGCTGAAAGATGCGGTGAATTACCACCGCGCATACGAGATTGTCAGGAAGGAAATGCGCGTGAAAAAATCAAACCTCCTGGAGAATATCGCCAAACGGATCATTGATGCGCTGTATGACGAGTTGACGGGAGTTGACAAGATCACCGTAAAGATCCGCAAGATGAATCCTCCCATGGGCGGTCCCATCAAGTCGGTGAGTGTGACCATGAGCCGGTAACAGGTCCGGTCAGGTTTTCCTGAAAATACAGATATCCTGGAAATTGTTCAGTGCCTGTCTGGGTCCCCCGGGCCAGAAACCGTAATGAACCTGCTCCATCTGGAATCCTTTGGCTTCGATCATTTCACCGGTAAGGTATTTTTCATCATACGCCACGTTGGCCTCCCTCACCCTGGGATGGAACAGGTAATGGTGAGGGAGCGATGTGCCGAACATCTTTTTTCCCGATTGTTCCAGCAGGTCCCGTGCCCTGTCATTCATGAGAAAGAAAGTGGCAAAACAGACACCGCCCGGTTTCAGGACGCGGTGTATCTGTGCCAGATAGTGATCCGTATCCTCAAGCACCATGTGTGTGAATACCGAGGTCAGGATGGCCAGGTCAAATTCCTCACCGGCATAGGGAAAGATGAAGTGCTTTGCCCGGTTCCCTGTGGATAGGTTATACAGGTCATTTTTCAAATCCACGTGCCGGAACCGGAAGTTGGGATAACGGCTTCCGATCCTGCGATTGCACCAGCGGACCCCCGAACGGACAATATCAAATCCTTCATAGGAGCCCTTACTGCCCAGGTAATCTGTCAGGGGTACCGCCACCCTTCCTATCCCGCAGCCCACATCCAGCACCCGGTGATGCGGCTGCAGACCGCCAAGCTCAATGAGCTGATCGCGGATATCCAGACCCATCTTCCTGAAATCCCCGCTCCCGATAAATATCATTCCCCTGGGAGGGATCATGGGATCCCTTTTTCCTGCCAGGGTTTCATACAGATCCAGCGGGAAGTACCAGATCCTTCGCATCAGCCTGCGCAGCACAGGCGGAAATGTATAGTAGAGGTTGCGCAGCCGGTTCATCGTTAAAATTGAAGGGTGACCAGCACGGGGAGATGGTCAGAAAAAAATTTCCGGTCCCTCGAATCGGTCAGCGCACCGTAGCGGAGCACCTTCACCTGTTCTGTAACAAACACATAATCGATCCTTTCCCTTGGCAGGTCATCGTAAGTAAATCCGTGGTAGGTGGCCACAGATCCGTAGGGTGGCTGCAGGGTGACCTGGTAAGCATCCTGCAGTTTTTGCCTGATCAGGCCGATGGGTTCCGATTCGGGGGACAGGTTGAAATCGCCGCAGAGCACAACCGGCAGGTCCTCTCCCGGTATTTCCCGGATCTTCTTCAGGATCAGCTTAGCCGATTCTTTTCTGGCCACCTCTCCCACATGGTCAAAATGGGTATTGAAGACAAAAAATGTAGCCCCGGAATCCCGGTCCTCCAGTTTTACCCAGGTACAGACGCGCCGGCAGGCGGCATCCCAGCCGAAACTGCACCGTTCAGGCGTTTCGGAAAGCCAGAAGGTTCCCCCCTCCATTTTTCTGAATCGCTTTACATCATAAAAAATGGCGGAGAATTCCCCTTCCCTTTTCCCGTCATCCCTTCCAACACCTTCAAAGGAGTAACCCGGGAATGCCCTGGCAAGGTCATCCACCTGACCGGGGAGCGCTTCCTGCACACAGAATATGTCCGCCCGGTGAAAACGAAATAAAGCCGCCACGTGCTGCTTCCTGTAAGGCCAAGCATGTTCTCCGTCCCCCGGGGTGTTCAGCCTGATATTGTATGTGATCAGTTCCACCGGCTGGGCAGAAGAGACCACGGCCAGGAACAGCATCCATAAAAAAAATGTTCGTTTCATATCTGGTATATTTTTCATACGGGCATATCCAGCCAGAAGTACTGTCCCAGTCCCACCCCGAACACCATGATCCCCAGCATCCCGTGCAGCACAGCGGTAAAAAGCACACTGCGGGTCTTCCAGTAAACGCCTGCCAGGTAAATCCCGCCAATCAAAGTGAGTATCATGGACACCGGATCATAGTAAACAATGTGCACAAACGAGAAAGTAATCCCGCTAGCCAGGATAAACTGCCAGCGTTCCGGAAAGATACTTCCGTATCGTCTGAACAGGAAGGTGCGGTAGATGACCTCCTGTCCGAATGCGGAAAATACGGGGTAAAAAATGCACATGGCCAGGAAGATCCATGGATTCGCCCGGGGCAGGTTGAATAATTGATCCGGTTCAAAGATTGCGGTATATCCGAGCATAAGCAGGAGGCACATCAGAAGAACGATCCCGTTCCGGACGAGGGTGGCTTGCGGGATCCCCCACCTGATCAGTTCTCTGAAGGAGAAATCCGTAGTCCTTTTCAGGATGAAGAAAATAAAGATCAGTACCGGAAGGATGATGATGCTGGGATGGATAAAGGCGCTGTCGAAGAATATGAACAGCGGGATCCCGAAAAAGAGAAGCGCGAATTCGGTGTAACGGAGTATGGCCCTGGGTTTGGTCATGATGATCCACACATCCTTCAAATGTAGGATATTATTTACGCATTATCCCGATCCGTGAAAAGTTTCCTAACTTACCGCTGATCTTGCGGCGAAACCATGTACACCTTTGAGCGATATAATTTCAGGATCATCACCCTGGTGCTTGGACTGGTTGCCATTGCATTCTTTGTCAATTCCGGGTTCATCGGTGGCTTCCTGTTCACCGCACTGGGTATCTTGCTTTCATTCTCTTATCAGGGGATCATCATCGATCCGGTAAATGCGCTGTACCGGAAATATGACCGGTTCATGTGGATCAAAATCGGTGGATGGACGCCGCTCCCCGAGCCCTCCTACGTAACCGTCGTCCGGATCAACCTGAGCAGCAACAGGAACCTGCCCACACCCCTGGTGCCTCCCGATACCAAAAGTGCCAGATCCTACAAGGTCAACCTGGTGGTGGAAGGGGACCAGCGCTACGTATCCGTCTGCAGGGGACCCAGGAAGGAAATGACGGAAGAGGCCCTGAAACTGGGAAAACTACTTCATATCAGGGTGCTGGATTATACCACCCACGAAAAAAAGTGGATCCTGTAACTGTAATCAGAACCAGATGCCCAGTGATATCAGCCACTGCCTGGGGCGCGCATCGAGGGGAAATTCACTACCGCCGATGGTCAGGTTCTCTCCCAGCCTGCTCAATGAGCCTTCATACCTGGCATCGAGGGATATTTTCTTCAGCAGGTCCACCCCAATTCCGGCCTGAAATCCCCAGGTCATCGCCTTTGAAAAAACCCTGTAATCGGGTACCAGCTTCTCCAGTTCATTGGATTCACTCAGTACAAAGGATCCAACGGGACCGAGATTGAGCCGGGCAGGTCCCAATTTCACGCCCACCAGGAGCGGGACATCCAGCCTGCTGAATTTCACATCCAGCGCTGCCGTGACCCCGCTGGTGATCACCTGCTCCACCGTCCCCCCGCCTGTAATAAAATACAACTCCGGCTGCAGGTAGGCCATGGCGACCTTAACCCGAGTCTGGACCCCCAGGTGGTATCCCATGACTGCACTGCCTGTAACCAGGTTGTATACCTGGGTTCCGTCATTGATGCCGTTGATATCGTCGAACCTCAGGGATGAGAATCCGATGCCCGCCTTTACACCGTACTGGAATATCTGGGCGTCTGACGGCTGGAACAGGAAAAAGGCTGCAAAAAGGACTGGAAACAACTTTTTCATCATCTATATGATTGGTTTGAAAATTGAGTTCTTGCTATTTAACGTTATAATCGGATTATAGTTGCACTTCCCCCAAAAAAATGTGGTTCTGTCAGGAACCCAGGCGCTGGATGCCCATTTTCATTCTTCCGATCACTTCATCCTTCCCCAGGAATGCAGCCAGGTCAAAAAGTCCCGGGCCCGTGGCTGATCCCACCAGCAGGAGTCTCCATGCATTCATCACCCCTCCCATGCCCCATTCTTTTTGTTCTGTCAGCGCCTTCACCTCTTTCTCAATATTCCCTGCCGTAAAAGGTTCGCATTGTCCCAGGGTATCAGTCAGCATATGCATGATCCCGGGGGTTTCTGTTTTCCATCTCTTCTTCACAACCGCGGTATCGTACGATGCGGGTGCCTCGAAAAAGAACCATGCCTGGTCCCAGAATTCCCGGATGAAATTGATTCTGGGCCTGATCAGCGGAACCAGGCTCTTCAGCCGGTCCGGCTCGCACCTGATCTGTTTTTCCTCCAGGATCTTACCGAAAGCCGCAGCCAGCTGGTCCTCCGGAATCCGCTGCAGATGCTGGTGATTGAACCATTTGGCCTTTTCCGGATCGAACTTTGAACCTGATCTGCCGATCTTCCCGATCCCGAATTCCCGGATCAGTTCCTCCATGGTGAAAATTTCCTGATCGGTGCCGGGGTTCCAGCCCAGCAATGCCAGAAGATTCATGCAGGCCTCATGCAGGTATCCTTCCTCCCGGTATCCCGGCGATATTTCTCCCGTATCGGGATCCTTCCACTGAAGAGGAAAGACCGGGAATCCACCCCTTTCGCCGTCCCGCTTGCTCAGCTTTCCTTTTCCTGTGGGCTTCAGAATGAGCGGAAGATGTGCGAACCGCGGCATGAGGTTTTCCCACCCCAGAGCCCGGTACATGGACACATGCAGGGGAAGCGAAGGAAGCCACTCTTCTCCTCGGATAACGTGGGAGATGGCCATCAGCACGTCATCCACCACATTGGCCAGGTGGTAGGTGGGCATCCCGTCCGATTTATACAGGATCTTGTCATCCAGCGTGGAACTGTTCACCACCACCTCTCCCCGGATCAGGTCTTTCATCCGGATGTCCGTGTCGGCTTCGAACCTGAACCTGACCACGTAGGGATCGCCCCGGGTGATCAATTCCTCCACGGCAGATGCTTCCATGGTGAGTGAATTCCTCAGGGTTCCCCGGACACGGGCATCATAGATGAATGTCTTTCCGTCTGCCTCGTATGCTGCCCGGAGACGATCCAGCTCCTCCGGTGTGTCAAATGCATAATAGGCATGCCCCTTTTCCACAAGTTCAAAAGCATACCGGCTGTAGAGGTCTTTGCGTTCAGACTGCCGGTAGGGTCCGAATCCCCCTCCCTGGAGGGGACCTTCGTCAGGTTGCAGGTGACACCACTCCAGTGCCTCATGGATGTATTCTTCTGCCCCCGGTACGAACCTCGTCCGGTCCGTATCTTCGATTCGGAGGATGAAAGCACCCCCGTGTTTTCTCGCAAAGAGGAAATTGAACAGTGCCGTTCTTAATCCGCCAATGTGCAGCGGACCCGTCGGACTGGGTGCAAATCTGACACGGATATCCTGGTTCATATGATATTTCGGTTTGGACAAAGATAAAAAAATGGTGCTGTTGCAGGGGTCATTTTAAGGAATGCTTCTCCAGGAAATCCGGGTAAACTTCATCCCGTATCCAGACCAGCGAGGGTTCCAGTTCCAGCAACTTCCCGTAGATCCTGTCGGCACTTTGGATCGCGCCTGTCGCTTCATAGGCAATGGCCAGGGCAACCAGGGAATTCAGGTATATCCAGTTTTTCTCCGTGCGCCCGGGCATTGTTTCAAATAATCTGACAGCCTTTTCATACAGCGGTACCGCCCGTTTTTTCGAGCCCCCGAAGATGGCGGGTTTATAAAATTCAATATGGGCCTTTTCCATCCAGACCTGGGGCTCATCCGGACCGAGCTTGATGGCTTTTTCATTGGCCTCCACCGATTTTCTCCCGTAAAAAGGGGCTTTCAAAGGCTCCAGTCCCACCCTGAAACCATAGAATGCCCCCTGCAGGCCATACACCTTCGGCAGGTCACGGCCGGCTTTCAGTAGGATATCCACATGCTTCCCGGCTTTTTCCAGCAATTGCCTGGCTTCAGCTTTTCTGCCCTCGCCAATGCAGTAACCGATATACCCGTACTCCGCCTCGGTGAGCCGGTACAGCAACGCACCATCCCTGTCGGCCATGTATGCCCTGTCCATTTCTTCCATCACCGCTTTCCAACGTTCCATCCTGCCGGTCACATAGGCCTGGTAGATCCTGTCGCTGTAATCCTGTCCCCGCACCCACATGGACAACAAACAAAAGAACAAGCACATCCACTTTTTCATATCCCTTTGAATTGAATGGTTCTCCCTTTCCAGACATTCTTTCCCCCTGCCCTGAGCAGAAAAGACCGGATGACAATCCAGACAAAACTGAGCTGTATCAATGGAGAAAGCAGTGTGGTGACGGCTACGGGCTGCAGGCTGAGCATGGCCACCAGCGCACGCAGAAGCATGGTCATGCCAAGATAGATCCAGGCATACAGCGGACCCATCCCCAGCCATACAAACAATATTCCAAAGGTGGTCAGCAGGGTGAAAATGGCCAGGGCCACCCCGCTCCCCCCGAAAAATGCAAAAACACTTCGCGTGAATCCCAGTATCCCTTCTTTCATACTCCTGTACATCCGGCAGGAGATTTCCCCACGGCTCAGAACCGTATGGGCAGCATATCCCATTCGCTTCACGATCCTGAAGATGTGAATATCTTCCACGTTGATGTCCCTGACCAGTAGGTGGAACCTGTGCTGTCGGTACTCCCTCCCCCTGAACAGCATGAATTGTCCGTTTGCCGCAGAGAGGGAAGGATAATGGCTCAACCGGGTCAGTGCAAGCGGCAACAGGCTGACCAGGATCCAGTTCATCACGGGCACCGTGATCTTTTCCCCGAAGGATCCCATCAGCTGCCTGGGAAAGATGGAAAGCAGGGTCAGGTCATATTTCCGGGCATGCCGGATGGCCCTGGAAACCAGGTCGGGCTCTACTTGTACATCCGCATCCATGAATAGCAGGTATTCGCCCTCCGCTTTCAGGGCCAGCTGATGGCATGCATTGGTCTTGCCGTTCCATCCCTCCGGAATGGATTTTCCTCTCATGTACCGGATCCGGGAATGCCTGGCGGCGTAGCGCTCAATGACCTCCAGGGTCCCGTCAGAGGAATCATCATCATAGATCCAGATGTCGAGCGATTGGTACGACTGTCCCAGTAACCCGTCGAGCAATCCCGGCAGGTTTTCTGCTTCATTCCTGGCCGGGATCAGTACAGAGACGGGGGAAGTGCTTTCCGGAACCGCTATTCCGAGCCATTGCCGGGAAAGCAGATTGATCCCCGCTATCACCAGACGCACGGTCAGGAATACAAATGCCGGAAATGCCAGCCAGATCATGCAAGCGTCTTTTGATGATCCATACTCCTGAAGATGCATGCATTGAAATCCCTGTTCATTTCTTCCAGGCTTTTCCCTTCGTATGCATGTTCATAAAGATAAATATTCAGTTCCGGTTTCCGGAAAGAGAAGAAATCGAACAGGGCCACGTAGAACACCACCTGGATGGGATGATCCAGATACCGGAAAACGCGGTACCAACCCGATTCGAACTTTACCGGAACATCCATGATGCTGTGGATCTTCCCCTGGGGATAAAGGATCACCAGGTTGCGGCGGTCGGAAAGGAGATCGGCAGTATACCGGATCGATTCCAGGGCGCTTCTGTCACCTTTTCTGATGGAATATGCCCCTGTTTTATTCAGGAACATCCTTTCCCTGAGCTGTTCCTCCAGCATCAGGATGTGCAGTTTCCTGTGGAACAGTTCCAGGTTGATATACTGACCCAGGAATCCGTCCCACCAGCTGACATGGTTCCCGATCATCAGGATGGGTAATTGCCTGTCCTCCAATGAATGGTGGAGAGTCACCTTTCTGAAATCCAGTTTCGGCATCCACCTGGAATAGAATTTGAAGAAGGGATAATAGAACCAGTGGTGACGCGCCTTAATGATCATTGCCAGGGATGCTTTGGTTCTTCACCTGATACAGTTTCCACCAGGGTTTACCCGGAAAGGAGTGGTGCTCATAATGGTAACCGAAAAAGTAACAGGAGAGCATGGCCCACAGGTGGTTCTTTTTTTGGGTCCGCGCCCGGTGTTTTCCCATGGCTTTTGTATGCGGTTTTTTGTGGGGTATGAAGGTTCCGAAATAGAACAACTGAAAGGTGGCCAGGAATGCAGGGATGATCCAGAAAACGATCAGGGCGGGAACGGGAGCGCCGGCAAGCCTCTCCAGTATATTGAACAGGACCGCCATAATAATGAGCTGCCAGATCGTGACATACCGCTTCAGAAAAGTGAACCACCAGGCAAAAAAATTCTGTGATTTCACATAAAAATCGGGGTCCTTTTCCGTGGCAGGATACCGGTGATGGTCCCAGTGATTCTTGATGAGTTTCCGGTAGGACATGCCGGCGAACAGGAATACGGCGGCGTAACCGATGGCATTATTGATCCATTTGGTGCGGGAAACCGTTCGGTGCATGGCATCATGTCCGGTGATGAAAAGGCCCGTATACAAATATGCCTGGACCAGCATGTGCAGGTACATCCACGGATTGGTCCATGATACTTCCACGAAGAAAAGCGTGTAGCAGAGGTGAAACCCCCACAATCCAATGATCGTTATTGCGATGAAAAGCCCCATATTTTTCCGGCAAAGATCCAGAGATCCAGCAAAATAAAAAACACCAATTGAACAAAGAACAACCCAAGCGCCACTTTGTTTTGCCGGGCCGGCAGCCGGAGATAATCGGCCAGGTAGTTGAGCAGAAAGGCAATGATAAACCATGCCAGGTAGTTCTGCAGGGGTATGGCCCCACCTGCCCAGCTCCACATATCCAGGTACACAGCTGCCGGCTCCAGGGCAAAATCGTAGACCACCATCATGGCCGCCGCCACGATCGCCCTGAAATAGGGAGTTTCAATAAACTTCCTGGCAATGTACAGGCTGCAGTATACCAGCATCAGCCAGTTCACCCCGATCAACAGCGGCGTATGGAATAATTCCGGACCCAGGGTATCCCCGTACCTGTATTCCCCGAAAATAACTCCCGTTTCAACCCCTGCCGCTTCCAGGATGAATCCCAGGGAAAGCACAAGCAACGAGGTGATCCAGAACCTGATACTGAACCAGTCATGGTACAGGTAGAGCAGAAAAATACTGAGCAGCAGGGAAAAGGGAGTGAGCCACTTGAAGAGTTCCCGCGTGTAAGGAATGATCATCCCAATCAGTCCCACCCCATAATAGATGATGATCACGGGAACCGGATTTTTTGACCTGATGAATTGCAGAACCTCCTTCATATGTTTCTATGTAATCTGTTGATCCACAATTTTAGCAGATGCCAGGCAGAGCGGGATCCCGCCCCCCGGATGCACACTGCCGCCCACGAAATACAATCCCCTGTATTTCCTCAGAAAATTGGGATGGCGGCTGAAAGCAGCGGTCCTGCTGTTGGAACTGTTGCCGTACAGCGATCCCCGGTGTGAGGATGTGGTGGCCTCGATGGTCCGGGGATCGGCAACGAACTCCTTCAGGATCAAAGGCTCAATTTCTGTCCCCAGGATCCTGCCCATCTTGTTCAGGATGTTTTTCCGGGATTGTTCAATCAAGCTATCCCAGTCCTGACCCAGATTCTCCGGCACATTGATCATCACGTACCAGTTTTCCTTACCTGCCGGCGCATCCCCCCGCACCATTTTGGAACTGATGAAGAGATACACGGTGGGATCCCTGTAAATCGCCTTTTTGTTCCTTAAATACCTGAACTCTTCCCTGTAATCGTCGGAGAATAAAATGTTATGCAACTCCAGCCCGGGGAACTCCGCATCGATGGCCCAGTAGAAAATCAATGCCGAAGTACTTCGTTCCTTCCTGAAATGTTTTACCGGGAATGCACCGTCCTCCAGCAGGTCCCTGTATAGATAAAAGATATCCATGTCGCTGACTACCAAATCCGAAGGATGGATCTCCCCGTTCACAACCACCCCGCTTGCCTCCCTCCGCTGCATTGCCACTTTTTCCACGGGTTGGTTGAAATGAAAGACCACTCCCATCTGATCAGCCACCTCTTTCATCCCCAGGGCCAGCGAGTACATTCCTTGTTCGGGAAAAAAAGCCCCCAGGTTATGCTCCAGATGGGAAATGATATTCAGTGTGCCCGGTGCCCTGTATGGGTCCGAACCGTTGTAGGTGGCATACCTGTCGAAAAGCTGAACCAGGTGCGGTGACCGGAACCGCCTGGCATTTGCATCATGCATGGTCACCATCGAATCCAGCTTCCATGCCCGCAGGAAAGCCTTGAGGAATTTCTGCGACAAAAAGGTCCCCATCCGGAAGAACCTGTTGAATATGAAAATGTCACTGGTCAGTTCATAGATCTCCCTGCTGTGGTCGAGATATTTCCGGACATTTCCGGCCGGCTCTCCCATGACCCTTTCGGCTTCTTCCGCAAAGAGCTGCGGATCCCCGTATGCATTCAGAATCTTTCCGTCCTCATAGAAATACCTGGTGATCAGGTCCAGTTTCTGGTAACGAATGAAGGTCTTCATCTCTGTGCCGGCAAGCAGGAAAAGCTCCTCCACCAGGTCGGGAAGTGTAAACAGGGATGGACCCGTATCCCATCTGAACCCTTCCCAGGGGATGCTACCCAGTTTACCCCCGGGAACATTCGAACGCTCAAATACCGTTACCCGGTAATCCCTGGCTGCAAGACGAATGGCTGTGGCTAGTCCTGCAATGCCCGCACCCACAATATTGACCGTTTTCTTCATCCCCGATTGAATGCCCCCGCGTATTTCAGTTTCCTGTTAAACAAAACTCCCGTTAGTTTGTTTAATGTTTGATATTTATAAATAAACAAAAAGCGAAATGCCTGTGATCGGTGGCTATTCAGATCATGGTAATTTACGGATAAAATTGATGGAACTTCAAGCAGGACCTGACAAACTTTAACAGATGAACCGGAAAGTTTTCATTGTGGGTACAGGGCTGGCAGGGATTACCGCCGCACTGCGCCTTTCAAAAATGGGATACCAGGTAGAGATGGTGGAGAAGTTCCACCAGGCGGGAGGCAGGCTGAATCAGCTGAAAAAGGACGGATTTACCTGGGATGTGGGCCCTTCCTTCTTCAGCATGAGCTATGAATTTGATGAGTTTTTCAAGTTCATGGAGATGGAACCGCCATTTGAGTTCGTTCGGCTGGATCCGCTGTACACGGTCAATTTCAGCGGAACCGGACACAAGTATACCATTTACAGGGACCTGGACAGGCTGGCTCAGGAATTCAGTCAGGTCGAACCGGATTTCAGGGCAAACATGGAACGATTGCTGCGGTCGGCCGGAAAATTTTTCCACGATACAGATGACCTGGTGATCAAAAAAAATTATAACAGCATGGTTCACTGGCTTTTCACACTGGCCAGCGTTCCATGGGTTCATGCTCCGAAACTGTTCCGCTCGGTAATGAAGGAGATGGACCGCCACTTCACCAGCGACGAGGTGAAGCAGATCTTCTCACTGGTTGCCTTTTTCCTGGGAGCTACGCCCTATGACACGCCTGCAATATATACCCTGCTCACCTACACGGAACTGGTACACGACGGTTATCACAATGTGCGGGGTGGAATGTACAGGATCGTGGAAGGATTACTGGAGGAGATGGCCAAAAGAAACATTGCCGTTCATTACAACACGGAGATCGTGGACTTTACGGAAAAGAACGGCCGGCTTGTGGCACTGACCGACCGGCGCGGGAACAAATGGGAGGCTGATCTTTTTGTGATCAACAGTGATGCTGCCGGTTTCCGCCACAGGGTGTTCAGGCGGGAGCGCTTCTCGGAAGAGAAGCTGGACAGGATGAAGTGGACCCTGGCGCCATTCACCATGTACCTGGGAGTAAAAGGGAAGATCGGGGGACTCGAGCATCATAATTATTTCCTGGGTGATAACTTTGAGGAGTACGCCGGTAAGATCTTCAAGAATTCGATTTCCCTGGAAAAACCTTACTATTACGTGAATGTGAACTCCAAATTCAATCCTGACATGGCTCCCGAAGGGCATGAAAACCTCTTTATTCTCTGTCCCGTTCCGGATCTGCGGTATAAGCCGGACTGGAGCGACCGGGACAAGCTGGCGGATGACATTATCGATGACCTGACCGAAAGGTCCGGTTTTGATATCAGGGCCAACCTGGTCACCCGCACCGTTTTTGATCCGGTGGACTGGGAGAAAATGTTCAATCTATACAAGGGAAGCGGCCTGGGATTGGCGCATGATCTGAACCAGATCGGATACTTCAGACCCAGAAATAACGATGAGAAATTCGGCAATGTCTTTTATACAGGAGCATCCACCCTTCCGGGAACCGGCTTGCCCATGGCCGTTATAAGCTCAAAACTGGTTACAGAAAGAATCAAGGGTACATATGGATCTCTATGACATCAACTCCCTGGAAATCAGCAGGCTAACCACCAGGAATTACAGCACTTCCTTCTCCATGGGGGTGCGGCTTCTTCAAAAGCCCTACCGGCTTCCCATTTATGCCATTTACGGATTTGTGCGGGTGGCGGATGAGATCGTGGACACATTCCACGACCATGACAAGAAAGTATTGCTTGACAATTTCAGAAAAGACACTTTTCAGGCCATCACAGAGAAGATCAGCACCAATCCGATCCTGCACAGTTTTCAATGGGTGGTGAACCATTACCACATCGATCATGCCCTGATCCATGCCTTTCTGGACAGCATGGAAACAGACCTGACCGATAAACAGCATGATGAAGCGAGTTTTAAAAAATACGTGTACGGGTCGGCCGAGGTGGTGGGACTAATGTGCCTGAGGGTTTTCTACCATAACGACGATGCCGGCTACCGGGCCCTGATCCATCCGGCCCGTAAACTCGGGGAAGCTTTCCAGAAAATCAATTTTCTCAGGGACATTCATTCCGACTTCAGGGAGCGGGGCAGGTTCTATTTTCCGGGCATTGATCTGCGGGACTTTAGCGATGCTACCAAAAAGACCATTGAAAAAGACATTCAGCAAGATTTTGAAGAAGCCAGCCAGGGCATCCGTAAGCTGAACAGGGCCTCCCGCCTGGGGGTGCTGGTCTCTTACACCTATTATCTGAAACTGTTCCGGAAGATCAAAAGGACCAGTGCTGACAAGGTTTTTCAGAAAAGATTCCGGATTTCCAACTTCAGGAAGTTTTACCTGCTTGGTTCCCTGTGGATCAGGTATCAACTGGGACTGGTCTGATGGGAAACGGCTCCTGGACATATTTCACTTTGCTGGGACTGTCACTGCTCTATCCCCTGGCGCAGAGCTTCGAGAAGCGGGTCTACATGCATCGCAAATTCCAATTCATCCTGCCGGGACTGCTGGTTACCGGCAGTGTCTACATCCTGTGGGACATCTGGTTCACGAAAGCGGGGATCTGGGGATTCAACCACAACTTTACCAGGGACTTTTACCTGCTTGGACTGCCCGTGGAGGAATGGCTGTTTTTCATGGTGGTGCCCTATTGCTGCATTTTTCTTTATGAGGTGCTGCGGTATTTCGTCAAGCGTTTTTATCATCCCGATTTCTCCCGGGTCCTCATTTACGTCCTGCTGGTCTTGTTGATCGGGTCGCTTCCGTTCGTCCGGCACCGTACCTATACCTTCACAGCCTTTGCATTTACCTCGTTCATGCTTATTTTGCAGCTATACCAGAAAACTTACAAAACCTGGTTCTCGGGTTTTATACTCACCTACCTGGTATCGCTCATTCCTTTTCTGGTCGTCAACGGGGTGCTCACTTCCATCCCCGTCGTTTGGTATGATAACGCTGAAAATCTGGGGATCAGGATCTATACGGTGCCCCTGGAGGACTTCATTTATCTCATGGGACTGTTGCTTCCTTCCGTAAATATCTACCAGTTATTGCTTTACAGATACGCTTCTCCCGGGCTGAGGTCCCGCATGGGATTGGAAAGGGTGACCGGATTCTGACATCCGGGTTTGATTATGTTAAAAATCATTTTTTTGCTGAGGGAGAAACACCTATTTTCGTTTAACTCAAAAATTTATATGGACAATATTCTGGTCATCGGAGCCGCAGGACAGATCGGGTCGGAACTGGTCGCTGAGCTCCGGAAAATCTACGGGAGCTCCCATGTATTTGCCACCGACATCAAACAGGCTCCGCCGGATATCCTGGAAGGAGGACCGTTTCAGATCCTGGATGTTATGGATGACAAACAGCTGATCCACTTCATAATACGGCACAAGATCAGCCAGATCTATCATCTTGCCGCCGTGCTGTCAGGCAATGCGGAAAAACTGCCCACCCAGGCATGGAGGATCAACATGGACAGCCTGATGAACATCCTGGAAGTAGCCAAGATGGTGGAAGAGGTGAAAAAAGTATTCTGGCCAAGCTCCATTGCCGTGTTCGGTCCCACCACCCCCCGTCAAAATACGCCTCAGCTCACCGTGATGGAACCGGTCACCGTATACGGTATCAGCAAACTCGCCGGTGAACGTTGGTGTGATTATTATTTCAATAAGTTCGGTGTGGATGTGAGAAGCCTCAGGTATCCCGGCCTGATCAGCTATAAAACAGAACCCGGGGGCGGCACCACTGATTATGCGGTGGAGATCTATTATGAAGCCATCCGCAACGGCAATTATGAGTGCTTCCTGAATGAATCTACGGCCCTTCCCATGCTGTTCATGCCTGATGCTATCGATGCCACCATCAACCTGATGGAAGCAGACCGCTCCAACCTGACCATCCACAGCAGCTATAATGTGGGGGGAATGAGTGTGACACCCGCAGAACTCGCCCGGGAGATCAGGAAACATATTCCGGGATTCACCATCAGTTACAATCCCGATTTCAGGCAGGCCATCGCCGACACATGGCCTCACAGCGTGGATGATACCATTTCACGTGTGGACTGGGGGTTTGAACAGACCTACGACCTGTCCAAAATGACCGGGATCATGCTGAAAGAGATCAGAGAAAAAATTAAAAACTGATATATGTACGGAAAATTCAAGGAACACCTGCAGCAAGAACTGGAACAGATCCGGGAGGCAGGACTGTTTAAATCCGAAAGGATCATCACTTCTTCACAGGATGCCGAGATCAGGCTGGAAAACGGTATGAAAGTGCTTAATTTCTGCGCCAACAATTACCTGGGACTTTCCAATCACCCCGAACTGATTCGTGCTGCCCAATCTGCCATGGACACGCACGGATACGGAATGTCATCCGTCAGGTTCATCTGCGGAACCCAGGACCTTCACAAATCCCTGGAAAAGAAAATCGCTGCATTTTTCGGAACAGCGGATACCATTTTGTATGCAGCCTGTTTCGATGCCAACGGGGGACTGTTTGAACCCCTGCTCACTGCGGAGGATGCCATTATCTCCGATGCATTGAACCACGCCTCCATCATCGACGGGGTCAGGTTGTGCAAGGCCCAGCGGTACCGGTACAGGCATAATGATATGGAAGATCTGGAACAACAGCTGATCCAGGCACAGGAACAACGTTTTCGTGTCATAGTGACGGACGGTGTTTTTTCCATGGACGGGGACACGGCGCCGGTGGACCGGATCTGTGAGCTGGCGGACAAATATAACGCCATCACCGTCGTGGATGAGAGTCATTCGGCAGGGGTTGTCGGGGAGACCGGGCGCGGGGTCACCGAACTTTACGGTGTGCGGGGAAAAGTAGATATCATTACCGGGACCCTGGGCAAAGCTTTCGGAGGAGCCATCGGTGGCTTTACCACAGGTCACGGGGAAGTGATCGAAATGCTCCGTCAGCGGTCAAGGCCCTATCTTTTTTCAAATTCCCTGCCCCCTTCCGTGGTGGCGGCCGGGATCCGGATGTTCGATATGATGGATGAAACCACCGAATTGCAGCAAAAGCTGCATCGCAATACGGACTACTTCATGGAAAAAATGACGGCAGCCGGTTTCGATATCAAACCCACCCGGTCGGCCATCTGCGCTGTGATGCTGTATGACGCGAAATTATCCCAGACAATGGCAACCAGGCTTCTGGACGAAGGTATTTATGTGATCGGGTTCTATTACCCCGTTGTACCGGAGGGGCAGGCCCGGATCCGTGTCCAGCTTTCCGCTGCCCACAGGCAGGAGCACCTTGACCGTGCCATCGACGGTTTTATGAAAGTGGGCAGGGAGCTGAAAGTGATCGGGTAGATAGTTTATGCCAGGCGCTTCCTGCTGAGACCGGCGTCGGAAAGGACCAGGATAAAAATTGCCGCAAGGGCAGCGATCAATCCGGTGGTGAGGTCCATATCCCTGAGAAATTGAAGATTGAAGGAAAGATTCTCCGGGAACTGCAGGTCAAGAGCGAATTCCGGCCACCGGAATCCTGAAGCCTGAGTCCCTGGTCCGGGATAGAAAACGGAGACCAGGATGATCGCTATCACAGACAGCAGGATCAACACCCGCCCTGTCTTCCCGATAAGTGGCCTGAAGCGTTTTCTTACAGGCTCAGCATGGATCTGATCCATCACATCCTTCGTGAACCCCTCCGGGGCGGGTACGATCCCGGACTCCCGGATATATTTTTTCATTTGCTGATCCCGTTCCATATTACATGATTGAAGTGGTTTCTTTCTTCAGATACTGCCTGATGACCTGGTACATCTTTTTCCTGGACCTGTGTAACCTGACCCTGATATTGCTGCTGGTCAAACCCGTGATCCCGGCAATTTCTTCCAGTGTCAATTCCTCATAATAAAAGAGCGTCACAATCACCGCATCCGTCTCCGGCAACGATTCAAGGGCCATTTTCAGGTATCTGCCCCGTTCTTCCCTTGATATTCTCTGCAGTCCGTCAACATCTTCCTCGTCGACGGTCTCATCGGGAAGCTGGTCCACCAGGTCAATGACCTTCACCTTTTTCCGGATGACACTGATGCAATGATTGTAAGTGACCCGGTAAAGCCAGGTGGAAAATTTTGATCGCTCCTGGAAAGTGTGGATCGAACGGTATGTTTTCACAAATACCTCCTGAGCGGCTTCCCTGGCATCTTCTTGAGAGGCAAGCATCCTCAGGCAAATGGTATACACCATGTCCTTGTAGGTATCCACAACCCAGGTGAACGCCTGTTTGTCTCCCGCCCGGATGCGGTCGATGTGGTATGTTTCACCGTGTATATCCATCCAATGGATAAGACGCCCGAAGCGCAAAAACGTTACACCTCCCCCGGTACATTCCCGGTCCTTATCATAAAAAACGGTTCCCTTCGCAGAAAATTACTGCCTGATGCTGTAACATGGGCCGGACCCGCGGCGTCAAAGAGGCAAATGACTGTTATTCACTTAATACTTATACCCATGAACGATGGAATAATTATACCGGTTGCATTTTTCATTTTTGCATTCGGAATTGTGTATGTGATCATCACAGCCCGGAACCGCGAGCGGATGGCCATGATCGAGAAAGGCGCCGATCCCAGGGACCTCATCACAGGGAAACCCAACGTATATAACGTGCTGAAATGGGCCCTGCTCCTTGTGGGGTTCGGCCTGGGACTTTTTGCGGGCTCACTGCTTGCAACGTATACCCGGATCCCTGAAGAACCAGGTTATTTTGGATCCGCACTGTTCTTTGGCGGACTGGGCCTGCTGGTGGCCTACCTGATCTCCAGGAAGGCCGAATGAACCGTAGCCACGGCCACCAGGGTTCAACAGCCGGAGGCATTTCCGATAAGCTGCCTACAATTATTTTCGCAGAAAAGAATTTCAGCAGCGGTTGGAGATGCCTCCGGGAACAATACCCTGAAGCAGATGCGGTCATCGCTGCTTAGCCGCATTTGGAAGAGCCGCACTCGGTGCAGATCAGGCATCCCTCCTGGTAGATCAGGTTGTTGGAGCCGCATTCCTCACATTTCTGCCCCGGTTTCGCTTTTGTGCCGTTGGGAATGTATTTCTTCAGCGCCCTGACCACCCCGGCACTCCAGGTATTGATCGATTCATTGTCAAGACGCAGAGAACTGACCAGGTTGGTGGCATCCACCACGGGCATTCCATGGCGCAAAACCCCGGAAATCAGCTTGGCATAATTCCAGAACTCGCTGTTGAACTGATGCGACAATCCTCCCATGGTCACTTTGTAACCATACTTATCCACATACTGGAAATCATACCTTTTGGTCCCGTCCTCATTCCTGGTTTTGATGATCTTGCCTTTCTTCACCTTGGCGGGAATCGGGAAGGTGTCTTCTTCCTTGCGCCCGGTGAAGATTTCATAAGGCCTGCCGTCCAGCAATCCGATAAAAGCGATCCAGTCCTCATCGTTGTTCTTGAACCTGAGTATGTCCGCATCCAGTTCACGGGGACGCTTTATGGGAAATTGTGATGTTTCTTTTGTCTTCTTTTCACTGGCCACAAGCACTCCGGACCTGGACCCGTCACGGTAAACCGTTACTCCTTTGCATCCATTTTTCCATGCGTGAACATAAAGTTCGCCCACAAGTTCCTCACTGGCATTGGAAGGCAGATTGATGGTCACGCTGATGGAATGGTCCACCCATTTCTGAATCGCACCCTGCATTTTCACCTTCTGCATCCAGTCCACGTCATTGGAAGTAGCCTTGTAATAGGGAGAACGCCTGACCAGATCGTTGATGTCCTCATCACTGAATTTTTTCACTGCTTCAGGATCCATCTTATTCACTTTCAGCCAGGTGAGGAAATTATGGTGGAAAACATTGTATTCTTCCCAGCTGTCGCCCACTTCATCCACAAATGTGACCAGCGCATCTTTATCGCTTGGATTCACCTTTCTCCTCCGCTTGTAGACCGGAAGGAAAACAGGCTCAATCCCGGATGTGGTCTGGGTCATCAGGCTTGTGGTGCCGGTGGGAGCTATGGTAAGCAAGGATATGTTCCTGCGCCCGTACTTTTTCATCTCCTCCATCAGCTGAGGATCCTCATTGGCCAGCCGGTTGATGAAGGGATTATCCTTTTCCCGGTTGAAATCGAAAACCTGGAAGGGTCCTCTTTCTTTCGCCATGTTCATGGAAGAACGGTAGGCTTCAAGGGCAACGGTTTTATGGACCTCTGTCGAGAAATCAATGGCATTCTCACTCCCGTAACGGAGCCCGAGTGCAGCCAGCATATCCCCCTCCGCTGTAATGCCCACCCCGGTTCTTCTTCCTTCCAGGGCTTTTTTCTTGATATTCCTCCACAGATTGATCTCCACTCTTTTTATCTCTTCATCTTCAGGATCAGCATAGATCTTCTCCAGGATGGCATCCACCTTCTCCAGCTCAAGATCGATAATATCGTCCATGATCCGCTGCGCCAATCTGACATGTTTGCGGAATTTTTCCCAGTTGAATTTGGCCTCTTCGGTAAATGGCTTGTCCACATAGCTGTAAAGATTGATGGCCAGTAACCTGCAGCTGTCATAGGGACAGAGCGGTATCTCTCCGCACGGATTGGTGGAAACCGTTCTGAAACCCAGTTCGGCATAACTGTCTGCCACCGATTCACGGATAACGGTATCCCAGAAAAGGATCCCGGGTTCGGCCGATTTCCATGCGTTGTGAACGATCTTCTGCCAGAGGGTGCGCGCATCGATTTCCCGGGTGAATAAAGGATTATCTGAATGGATGGGATATTGCTGCACAAAAGACTTTCCTTCCACCACTGCCTGCATGAACTCATCGTTAATCCTCACCGATACATTTGCCCCGGTGATCTTCCCCGTTTCCATTTTGGCATCAATGAATCTCTCAGCATCAGGATGTTTGATGGAAATGCTCAGCATCAGTGCTCCCCTCCTGCCATCCTGCGCCACCTCCCGGGTGGAATTCGAATACCGTTCCATGAAAGGAACCACGCCGGTGGAGGAAAGGGCACTGTTCAGCACCGGACTCCCGGTGGGCCTGATATGGGAAAGGTCATGCCCCACCCCGCCCCGGCGCTTCATCAATTGCACCTGCTCCTGGTCGATCTTCATGATCCCCCCGTAAGAATCTGCCGATCCCTCATTCCCGATCACGAAACAGTTGGAAAGGCTTGCGATCTGAAAATTGTTCCCGATCCCGGTCATGGGAGAGCCCTGGGGAACAATATATTTGAATCCCCGCATCAATTCAAACAACTCGTCATAACTGAGCGGATTGGGATATTTTTTTTCAATTCTCCGGATCTCCGAGGCAAGGCGCCTGTGCATGTCATCCGGAGTACGTTCATAGATCTTCCCCCGGGTATCCTTCAGGGCATATTTACTGACCCAGACCCTGGCAGCCAGTTCATCACCTTTAAAATATTCCAGGGATGCTCTGAAGGCTTCATCAAAACTGTACGTATGTCTTTCTTTATCTACTGCTTTCGTTTTTCCCTCCGGTTTCATTTCCGGCTCCTTGTCCACAAACGTCAAATTTTTCTGCGGTATCGCCTTTTCAGTCATCCTTGTCAATTTTAAGATTTTTTTGATCCCTGGGGTGAGTCGTACTTAATACGACAACAATTTAGTCATTGTGTTCTGGCATATCCATTCTAATTTATCAACATGTCTGCCTCTTCTATAAACAAAATCATAACTGATTGTTTTTCATCTATTTATATTTTACTCTTTTCCGAAAAACGACAAAAAGACAGCACTGCTCGCAACACATGATTCGAAAATTGAATGTTTCTGTCAGACGAAAAAGGGGTCTCTTCAGGGTACAGATTTCGGGAAATGAAATTAAGAGAAATCAAACGTAAGAAGGGTCCATCTGCTCCGTTTTTATTAACAAAAAATTAACCCGGAGGCTAACTCTATTAGAGTCAGACAAATGAGATATTCAGACAAACGGCGCAAGTCGAAGGACTGATAATCAATTCACTATCAATTGTTTAACTTATTTTTGGGCTTTGGAGGGGTATGGATGTGAAAGATCCTGCCCGGTAAGCCGGAAGGAGGGTGTCCCCTAACTTCCGTTGTGATCCACACGGATGGATGCCTGACTACCAGAAGCCCGGTGCGAAAACGCACCGGGCTGGCAATGGGCAAAAGTTATGAGATATCTGACTTCGAATGATTAGAAAATGTAACGTGCTCCGATCTGAAGATACCAGCATTGCGTGTAATCATAATTTGTAAAATATGATTCTGTCAGGTAATTACCATCGCCATCTGTAGCCATTGAAAAGCTTGGAACTTTGTTTGCATCCATGCCTTCATAGGTCAGGATCTGTCCGCCGTTATATAGAAGCTTGCCGACACCCCATTCGCTGTTGATCAAATTCCCGAAGTTCATAAAGTCAAGGGTGAATTGCAGTGTATGTTTGGTACCGCCTGTATTGATGCTGAAAGTCTGCGCCAAACTCAAATCAAAGATATGCACCCAGGGGGGCCTTGCAGCATATGCTTCAGCATATTCCCCTTTGTGCTTGCTCAGATAACGATCCTGTTCAACAAAATCAAAGAAAGCATCTTCGTCTGGGGCACTTACAAACCTGATATCGCCCCTTTCACCCGGAATGTATATCAGATCTGTCGCATAGCCATCGCCATTCATATCATTTGAATAGGTAAAGCTATATCCGTCAGCCGCATATCCGGAATAGAACAGATTGAATGATGTGGACATGTGATCGTTGGCGTAAGGAATACGGTAAGAAACAAAAGCTATGGCTTTGCTTGGGATAACGTATTCCGAAGGCTGAACCCATGGCAGATGCGGGCCATTCACCTGAATAGCACCATTGTATGCGGAAGCTGCGTTGCTGCCGGGCATACCCGAAATTTCTTTTGACGCGGTGCGCGTATAAGCCGCCATGACATAGAGGTTGTTGACAGGTTCTGCGGTAATTGTAAGGTTGCCAATTGCTCCCCATCCATCGCTGTTATTGGCCAGTATGTAAGCATTTCTTGAGGTATACTCAAGTATGCTGTCGGGGGGATAGATATACCTGTCATCGGGTCCGCTGAAACGCTCCCAGGTAGCATCGGGTTCTTTCAGGTTATAGTTTTCCAGCATGACACCATTCATGTTATTCGTGTAAATCCCTTCCAGTGTAACCGACATGGGAAACGATACCGGAACATCAACATCCACGGCCAGTGAAGTTTTCCACACCTGGGGCATTTTGAAATCGGGATCGATCCCATTGATATCACGCGGCAGTACGCCCTGTTCAGGGGTAATTGTATTGGGCAGGTTCAATGTACTGATCATATCGTCCACATCGGTGATCATTGGTCCGGCCAAAGATCCCAGTACAGGATCAGCGCTTGTCACATTCCCATCGGCATCATACCTGGTAACAGCTGCATAACTGCCCTGTACCATTCCCGAGTTGGTAGGCATATTGGTGAAGAAGACCAGCGGCAGCCTTCCTGTAAAAATACCTGTACCTCCCCGAAGTTTCAATGTCTGATCACCCGTTACATCCCACGTGAAACCAACTCTCGGCGAAAACTGGACACTTGCCGTTGGCCATTCGCCTGTATCAATGTTTTTACCACCAAAATCCAATTCATATATGGCATTGTTTCTGATCACGTTATCCACATATTTCAAATAATCGGCACGAATACCATAGGTTAATTTCAGATCAGAATTAACGTTCCATTCATCCTGAACATAAAGTCCATACTGATTAAAAGCAACTTCCGCAGCCGGATTTGTTTCTCCGTCGTACCCATACGTCAGGGCAAAATCTCTCGGTGCAGCCTGATTCAGGAAATCGTCAAGACTGGCATAACGATAATATCCCGTACCGTTGCGCATGTAAGAGTTGTTCGCCATCTGATATTCATACCGGAACCCTGCTGTAATTTTATGATTGTCCAGATAATAGGTCAGGTTGTCCGTGATATTCAGAATGTTATTATTTACACCATTGTTCCATGTGAACAATTCATAACCTGCAGATATATAGGGTTCAAGTATCTGACTTCCATCCGTATTCACTCCATACATAATGTCAATAAACGGGAACTTGTCAGAATTGGATCCACGGATATCGTTAATCTTTGAATAGGTGGCCAGGAACTGATTCGAAACCTTATCTGAAATCCGGCTGTTCAAATCCAATGAAACCGAATTGACAATGTTATCCATTGAATAAAGGGAATTTGAGAAGGCCATCGAATGTTGAGAAATCCGGTCCATTGACCGGTTACGGAAACCTGCATCGGTTGAATTGCCGTTTGTGGGATTCCATGCCATATTTTTGGTATAATTATACCGGACACTCAATTTGTTGGCATCATTGATGTTCCAGTCGACACGTGCCAATAGTTTCCTGTTGCTTTCATTCGCGGGATAATCGGTATAAGAGCCGGGATCGTAATCATAATTATCGATTAAATGCCTTCTGACCAGTTCCATATCCGAAGTACTGGCGCGCGAAAGCATCCGGTCGGTATCGGCAACGCCGTCTTCCGATGGCCTCCAGGTGACGACCTGTCCCGGTTGTAATTCGTATTCTCCGTTAACGAAAAAGAACAATTTGTTTTTAATGATCGGCCCACCCAGCGTAACACCGAAAACATTTTTTGATTCTTCATCACGCTCTCCGAAATCGACATCTCCGATTTTATTGCCCCGCATATTCTGGTTGGTAAAATAGGTGTAGGCCGAACCTTGAAATGTATTGGTCCCCGATTTGGTAATTGCGTTGATCCCACCCCCGATAAAATTTGTCTGGCGCACATCGAAGGGCGCAATGACCACCTGTATTTCTTCAATCGCATCCAGGGAAATCGGGGTCCCGCCGCCCGGCAGGTTGTCACTCAGGCCAAAGTTGTTGTTAAAATTGGCACCGTCCACCGTGAAATTTGTAGAACGGCCATCACCACCCGCGAAGCCCATCCCATTTGCAAATGGCGAGATTCGGGCAATGTCGGAAATGCTCCTGTCAATGGTGGGCATGGCATTCATCTGCTCTTTCGAGATATTGGTGGTGGCCCCGGTCTTGCTGGTGCTGAATTTGGAAGGTTTGGAACCAATGATCGTCACTTCAAGCACATCAACCGCACTTTGATTGATCTGTGCATTTAAATTAAATGATTCCCCCAGATACAGTGTAATATCTGTATAAGAGGCTGTTGCGTAGCCCACAAATGAAACTTTAACAGCGTATGGCCCGCCGGGTCGCATACCCTGCAAATTAAATCGGCCCTCGTTGTTGGTAACGGTTCCGTATTGTGTTCCGGAAGGTTCATGAACAGCAACAACTGTAGCACCAGGAAGTACTTCACCTGATTCAGATTTAACTGTGCCATTCATGCCCGAAGTTGTCACTTGCGAATAAACAGGAAATGCTATGAGGCAAGCAACCAGAAACGTAAAGATGAACTTCTGCATGGTTTTCATAGATCAAAGGTTTAGGTTATAGTGCGTGCAAAAATAGGTTCCATATTCCAATTCCAAATGAAGCCAATGTTAAATATTGTGCATAACTCTGAGAAGCGATCTAAAAATAAACAGAAATTGCTACCTGCTATCTATTCTTCAACAGTTACACTCCATATTTTTTGCACACGTTATCAATAATGAAGGCGGTGGATCCAAGCCTTTCAGCAACGTACCTGCGGGCTGTTTCAGAAGCGGTTTTCAACAGGTCTGGATTTTCGAGCTGTTGACAAAGTGTGGATAACAGGGCTTCTCTGTGGGAGACAGGGAAGGCAGCCCCCAGCGCGGACAATTCCACCGCTTCTTTGAACTTTTCGTAACGGGGACCGAAAACCACGGGCAATCCGTATGCGGCGGCTTCCAAAACGTTGTGGATCCCTTTCCCGAATCCGCCTCCGATATAGGCCAGGGTACCGAACCTGTATAAATAGGATAGCTGGCCGATGCTGTCCACGATTACCACCCGGGTTCCCGCCGGAACACCCTCTCCTGATTCCGTAAATGACGCAGCATCGGGAAAGTGGCGCCGGATATGCTCCAGGTGTCCTCCGCCAACTTCGTGGGGTGCAATGATCCACCTGATATCATCGGACAACTCCCGGAACGCATACTCCAGTAACTGCATATCTTTCTCCCAGACACTGCCTGCAACGATCACCCTCGATCCGCGGGTCCACGCTTCCAGTGCGGGGTGTGAAAAATCCGCCTTCACCACACTGTTCACCCTGTCAAACCTGGTATCTCCTGCCACACTGACCGAATGAATACCGGCATTCTCCAGCAATTTTTTTGAAGCGGCATGCTGGACATAAATATGCGTGAAACATTCCAGGAATTTCCGGTACCATCGTCCGTACCCTTGAAAGAACAACTGGTCAGGACGGAAACTTCCCGATGCAAGGTAGAGGGGAATGGCCTCTTTTTTCAGCCTGTGAAGATAATGATACCAGAATTCGTATTTGATAAAAAACACCATTTCCAGGGAGAGGGACCCGATCATTCCGGCTGCGTTCCTCGCCGTATCCAGCGGCAGGTACATTACATAATCCGCCCCTTCATAGTTTTTCCGCTTCTCATACCCCGAAGGGGAGAAGAATGTGAGCAGGATCCGGTGACCGGGGAACCGTTTCCGGATTCCCTCGATCAGGGGTCTGCCCTGTTCAAATTCTCCCAGGGAGGCACAGTGGAACCATATGATCCGGTCCCCTTCCTGAAAGGCCGCGGCAAGATGCGCCCGCCAGCCTCTCCTGCCCCGGATCCACATCCTGGCTTTCCGGTTCCAGGCCGAAGCGACCAGGATCCCCATCCAGTAGAACCTGATCGCTATATCATAGAGAATCCGCATCATCCATCCGGTTCAGGAGTTTTTGGATGTCATCCGGCTTACGATCCAGACGGCAAGAAAGGCAAGCACCCAGGACACGAATCTTACGCTGATCACTGCATCCAGTGCCGGCATCTCGGACCAGATCACCGTGGATACAAACCCGGTGACCATCCCTGCAATCACTCCCTGGTATGTCACCCGCTTCCAGGTGAGCAACAGAAGGACCGCCGGACCGAATGAGGAACCCAGTCCCGCCCAGGCATAAGAGACCATTGAAAAAATCAGTTTATCAGAAGTCAGCGCAATGATGAATCCGGTCAATCCGACAACAATGGTGATGATCCGGCTTCCCCTGAGCAGCGCCCGGTCTCCCGCTTCCTGCTTCAGCGTCCGGTGAAAAAAATCCTCGATCACGGAAGAACTAATGACCAGCAGCTGGCTGTCAGCCGTGGACATCATCGCAGCAATGGCGCCACTCACAAAGATGCCGGCAAGCCAGGCCGGAAGCAGTTCATTGGCCAGGTGGGGCATTACTTTTTCAATGTCATCGAACATTCCCTGGCCGTAAAGGGCCGCACCGATTACCCCGATCATTAAAGCCCCCGAAAATGCGGGGATCGCCCATGCGATGGCGATCCTTCGTGATATCCTTATTTTTTCAGCTGACCGGATGGACATGAACCTGGTCAGCAGATGGGGCTGCCCCATATACCCGAAAGCCCAGCTCAAACCACTGATAATTAAAGCTGCTGCCGCCCAGCCGGTCTGACCGCCCGTGAATGAACCAAGCGCATGACCTTCCCGGGCCACCAGTCCCGCAAACGGCCTGGACCCGTCGCTGACCTCCAGCAACTCCACCAGACCGACCAGGGGCAGTACCACCAGGGTGCCGATCATGATAATGCCCTGGATCAGGTCGGTCCATGCCACTGCGAAAAATCCCCCCATCATCGTGTAAAAAATGATGACCATCGCCCCGATGATCATTCCCGTGGTCTGACTGAGACCGAACGTGACATTGAGGATCTTTCCCGCCCCGTTGAACTGCGCGGACAGGTAGAAAATAAAGAAGAAAATTATGATGAAGGTGGCCAGCACCCGGATCGCCGGCTGTCCCTTCTCAAACCTGCCGGCAAGAAATGTGGGAAGGGTGATGGCTTCGTATTGTTCACTCTGCTGGCGTAATTCCCGGGCAATGACAAACCAGTAAAAGATGATCCCGGAGACACATCCCAGAGCCGTCCAGAATTCAAGCAATCCCGATGCATACGCCGCCCCTGGTAATCCGAGCAATAACCAGGCACTTTCGCCGGAAGCTCTTTCGGAGAAAGCCACAACCCATGGATTCAGCTGTCTCCCTGCAATGAAAAAATCCCTGTGTGATTTGTTTCTGCGGTAGGTGATAAATCCAACGACCAGGATCACCACCAGGTAAAAAATAAAACCAATGAGCGCAAAATTCATCCCCTAATATAGAAAAAATGGTTATCCCCATCAATCGGGGAATTCCGTGGAACCATCGGGCTGGTAAGTATATTCCAGGGTAACCTCACTGTATGCATCCCCGGATTCACCCTGGAGGGTTTCTATCTCCTTCACCATTAATTTCACATAATTCCCCGCTGATGTTTTTTGTATCCATACCTGGTATTGCTCAACCGTGTCGCTGATGGTTTCATACTGAAGCCCTTCCTCCACATTCCTGTAGTCATTGTAAAATGTGCGTGCTTCCTCCAGCGAAAGGAACTCTCCCACCAGCGCAAAGCCGTTCACCTGTGCCGGTATATTGAATCCGGGCAGAACCTTCACTTCTCCGTCCTCGATCACGCGGTACGCTTCATTGATGATATCCGGGATCGGCTCACCCTCGAACCGATACCTGTAATATTCAGCCTGTTCATACCCGTAACCGTACAGGTAAAAGTTTTCACTCCCGAATAACTGGGAACTCAGCCGGATCTCACCGCTTTTTTCCGGACCGAACCAGCCGTCGCATCCTCCTGCCGTCATGATGAACAGAAAAGCCACGGTGAATCTGAACCATCTCCTGTATATCCTCCTCATAGTTAAAATGCTGCCATCAATAAATCAATATCTTTTGAGGGGATGCCGAACCGCTGACCGATGGCCTCGCTGGTAAGGATCCCGTTGTAAAGATAAACTCCGTGCCTGAGGCCTTTGTTTTCCTTCAGGTGTCTGCTCATCTCTCCGAGCCGGCCGATTTCCACGATCAGCGGTGCAAATACATTGCTGATAGCGATGGATGCGGTACGTGCCACCCTGGATGGGATATTGGGAACACAGTAATGGATCACGCCATGTTTTTCAAATACCGGGTCAACCTGGGTCCGCAATTGGGAAGTTTCGATGCATCCGCCCCTGTCGATACTGATATCGATGATCACGGAACCCTTTTTCATCTGCTTCACCATCTCCTCCGTGATAAAAAACGAAGGCTGGTTTTCATTCATTCGCATGGCACCGATCAGCACATCCGCCGACCTGAGGGCTTTCATGATGACCCTGGGATGGAAAATGGAGGTGGGTATCATTTGTCCCACCGCTCCCTGCAATCTCCTGAGGCGATGGATCGAGTGATCGAAGACCTTCACCGCCGAACCCACGCCCATGGCGGCCCTGACCGCATATTCGGCCACCGTCCCCGCACCCAGGATGACCACCTCGGTGGGGGTGATCCCCGTGATGCCCCCCAGCATGACCCCTTTGCCACCGTGCATGTTACTCAGGTATTCCGCTGCAATGAGGATGCTGGTGGTCCCGGCAATGGCGCTCATGCTTCTTACGGCCGGAAAACACTTGTTTTCATCCTGGATATTTTCAAAAGCGATGGCGGTGACTTTTTTTCCCATCAAACCTCTGATATAGTTTTCATCCCGGTGGGCATGTACCTGGAAAGAAGAGAGCAGGGTCTGTCTTTCCTTCATCCAGCTGATCTCTTCAAGGGTTGGGGGACTGATCTTCAGGAGGATGTCGCTTACCCTGAAAACTTCCTGCCGGCTTTCCGAGATGATGCCTCCCTTTTCCGAATAATCCCGGTCCATATAATTGGCCGCCTTCCCCGCTTCCTTTTCCAGCATTACCTCGTGACCGTGAGCGGTGAGGATCTCCACTGCCTCCGGTGTAATGGGGACACGGCTTTCTACAGGATGGTCCTCCGAAGGGATTCCAATTTTTAATTGCTTTTGCTTATTCCCCACTTCTAGCATTTCCTCCTGGGGCATCAAGCCTTCCATGTGGAGACTGAATGCGGATGATCCGGGTTTTTCCATCGAACAGACTGTTTTAAGGGTAGCCTAAAATAACATAAATACCCGGTTAAGTCAAGTGAAATTTCCGATAGCCTCTTCAGAACCTGATTTCCCTGGAGCCGTCCGGTTTTACGATCATCTCCGCCCTGAGCGCGTCCTGGGGGATCAGATGGTCGGCTCTTTCAGGCCACTCGATGAAACAGCGGGATCCGGAATAGAGATATTCCTCGTACCCCATATCATACAACTCCTCTTCATGTTCGATCCGGTAAAGGTCAATGTGGTAAATGGACTGACCGTCAAGGGTAAAATACTCGTTGACCAGGGTAAAAGTGGGACTGGTCACCTCCCCTTTGACACCCAGTATCCTGCACATGGCCTGGATGAAGGTGGTCTTACCTGCACCCAGTTCTCCCGACAGGGCGATGACCTGCCTGCCTCCTGCAGCTTCCAGGAATTCACCGGCCGCATGATGGATCCGGGCGAGAGAATCAATGGAGACAGACTGCATGATCAGCGTGTGGGAGTCAGGATGGATACAGGCACCAGCATTTCCTCCATGGAGATTCCCCCATGCTGAAAGGTATTCCGGTAGTGATTTACAAAATGATTGTAATTGTTGGGGTAGACCATGAAATCATTGTTCATGGCGAAAATGTAGCTGGTACTCATGTGGGGACTGGGCAGGAATACCTCGCCGGGTTTCAAAACCTCAAAAACTTCTTTGGGATTGTAATTCAGATTTTTGCCCTGTTTGTAGCGCAGGTTGACAGAAGTGTTCCGGTCCCCGATCACTTTCACCGGGTTTGTCACCCTGACCGCACCATGATCCGTGGTGATGACCAGTTTGAGCTCGTGCTGGGTCAGCTGTTTTAACAGATCGTTCAGGTAAGAATGCTGAAACCAGCTGTGGATCAACGATCTGTAGGCTGATTCATCGAAGGCCAGCTCCCGGATCATCTCTATCTCTGTCCGGGCATGGGAGAGCATGTCCACAAAGTTATAGACCAGTATATTGAGGTCGAAGTTGAGCAGGTCTGCGGTCCGTTCCAGCAGTTTTTTTCCGGCTCGCTGGTTATTGATCTTTTCATAGTGAAATGATGCCCGGATTCCCAGCCGTTGCATCTGTGCCATGCAGAGATCCTCTTCGAAGGCGTTCTTTCCCCCTTCTTCATTTTCATCCACCCAGAACTGCGGGTAACGTTCCCGGATCTCTCCGGGCATGAGCCCTGCGAACATGGCATTGCGCGCAAACTGGGTGGCTGTGGGAAGGATGCTGCAAAAAACGGTTTCTTCCTCCGTCCTGAAAAGTTCTGCAATTTCCTGTTCAATGATCTTCCACTGGTCATAGCGGAGATTATCGATCACCAGGACCACCACCCTGTTCTGGTCAAGCATCGGGAACACTTTTTGTGTGAACACATCCGGGGACACCAGCGGCCGGGTGTCTGAACCTCCTTTGAACCAGTGCAGGTAATTGGAACGGATAAACCTGGCGAATTCATTGTTTGCTTCCGATTTCTGCAGTCTGAGTACCTCCTCCATTCCCCCGGTACCACTCTCTTCAAACTCTTTTTCCCAGTATACCAGCCTGGTGTAGATTTTCACCCAGTCCTCAAAGCTGGCCGCCTGATTGATCTGCAGACCGATCTGGCCGAACTGGGACTGGTAGCTGGAGGTGGTTTTTTCGGTCACCAGCCTTTTGGTATCAATGTTTTTCTTGATCGAAAGCAGGATCTGCTTGGGATTTACCGGTTTGATCAGGTAATCGGAGATCTTGCTGCCCAGGGCTTCATCCATGATATCCTCCTCCTCATTCTTGGTGATCATGACCACCGGTGTGGAAGGAGCCAGGTTCTTGATCTCGTCCAGGGTTTCCAGGCCTGAAAGCCCCGGCATGTTCTCATCCAGGAAAATCAGGTCGAAATCGTTTTCCTGCACCAGCATGATGGCATCGGTCCCGTTGGCTGCAGTGGTCACCCGGTAATCCCTCTCCTCCAGGAAAAGGATATAAGGCTTCAGCAAATCGATCTCATCATCGGTCCACAGGATATGGATTTTCCGGGTCATTGTTCCGGGTTTTGATAGTGTTTCTGATAGAACAGATCATACGGGTTGATCGCTTTCTGTTCCGAGAGGATACCGAAGTTTTCCACGGAAATGATCATCATCCGGTACTGGGAAGGAGGAATGCCTGACAGGATCTCATCGCTTTGCTCCTCGATCACACGCAGGTAGCGAAAGGCTCCCTCTGCATTGTTAAATTTCTTGATCACCAGTAAGTTGTAATTTGTCGAAAAACCTATCTTCTCAATCTCCAGGTTGTACTGATTGAAATGGTCCAGGTTATAGTTTAACAAATCAAAATTCACCTGGTTCAAATCCTCCTGACTGCTGAGGGCGATCAGGAAATAGTGGGGTTGTCCGGGATCGTATGCGGTGAAAATCTCTTCAGCCACCCTGGCCTCTTCTGCTTCTTTGATCACGGGAAATGTCTCATAGAGATAATCCACGATCTCCTGGGCCCTGAGACTCTCTTCCACCCCGGGATGCTGTGCGATCAGTGAATCCATCTCTGTTTTCATCAGTTCTTTACCGTTGACCGCCCCTGTCGCAAGTGCCCTGATATACTTAAACTTGGGAATCAGCGGGTCACCTTCGAACTGTTCCATGGCCCGGGTGGCATCGTTGATCACCGCCTGGTAATCACCTGCCTGATAACGGGCATACACCTGCTCATAGAAGCGGACCGCTTTTTGTTCCTCTTCTTCCAGTTCCCGGATGTAATTGGGATTGTTCAGCAGCTTGGACTGGTGTGAATCGGGATATTCCGCGAGCAACCTGGCTTTATAGGTCCGGGCCATCTCCGGTTTCTGCAGGATATTGTACAGCTCGTGCAGATGGTACATGGCTGAAGCCGCATACCTGCCGCGGGGGTACCGCTCCATCAGGTCCTCAAACGAGTTGACCGCTTCCTGGTAATCCAGCAGATTCGCTTTATAGATCAGTCCCATGTGGTAGAGTGCGTCCTCCAGTCGCAAATGGGACTGCTCCATGGCCGAGTCGCTCAGGGGGATGCTGACCAGGTAATACTCCCTGGATTTGTTGTCCAGGATCTTTGGGCCGCTGCCTCCGTTGATGGTATCTGTCCCGGATCCCTCACCGCCGGTCATTGCAGCTGCACTCTGCTTGTTCCTTCTCCTCCAGTTATCTTCAAGGGTCCGGTCGCCCCACTTCATCCTGAATTCAGGCTGACCGAAACTCTTGGCATTCAGGTTGTAGAAATACCATGCACCTCCCTGCTGCGCTCCCCCGCTTCCGGCCGGACTGTTGCTGAAAAGCATGGACTGGTTGAAAGCCCTGTCCTGCATGGCCTGCTGTTCAGCCTCCCTGGCTTCCTCCTCTTCCTTTTTTACCTGCTCAATGATCCCGTCAATGACGGACAGCCGTTCCTCATCCGGAAGTGCGGCAAGCATCTGGAGACTGTCTTCAAGCTCAAACGTATTCACATAACGGACCAGGCCGCCGAGGCTTACCGAAAGGGAGGTCAGGTTGCTGTATCCCGGATAATCCCTGCTGAGAAACGATACGGCCGAATCATAATAAGCCGCTGAAAGCATATAATCGGGTTCTTCGTAGAAGATCTCAGCCAGGGTCAGCGATGAGTAACCTTTCTGAAAATGGTTCTGCACACTGGAAGATACCGAGAGCCGGTAATATTCGATGGCCTCCTCCCTGTCTCCCTGTTCAAACGCGATATTACCCAGCGCAAAATAGATCTGGTCCTTGTATTCCCTGTTCTTGCTGTCCCTGAGCATTTTCGTCAGTAATTTTTTCAAATCCCCACTGTTCCCGCTGCCGGCTTCAAACACTTCCGCCATGCTCACCCGCGCATTGAAGGCCATCTCGTAGGGCGGATTGTACCGGGTTACCTTCCTGTACTTCTCCAGCGCCAGGTCGTTCTGTCCCGCTTCCTGATACAGCTGTGCAAGAATGTAGGTGTACCTGATCTTTTCATCTTTCTTCACCCCTTTTGCTTCCAAAGCCTGTTCCAGGTGTTCGGCCGCCCGCTGGTGAGATTCCCCACGTATATAATAATCGGCCCAGGTCGTATGGTAGGCTTCCAGGTAATCTTCCGGGAATTCACTTTCGCCGGACAGAGATGAAAGCAGCCGCTCCGCTTCCCTTGTTTCCCCGATCATGATGTAAGCCCTCGCCAGCCAGGTAAGTGCGAGGAACCGGATCTCTTCCTCCGGGAATGTCACCAGCACATGTTTGAAAGTTTCCACCGCCAGGAAGTATTGCCCCTGGTACATGTAGGCCATTCCCATCAGCATATAAGCGTCATCCACCCACTTATTGTATTCCCTTTTTTCAAAAAAGGCTTTCTGCTTGGAGGACTGGTCACCCGCTTTCACTTTTGGCTTGGCGGTAATCGAATGATAGGTGATTACTTTGGTGGCCTTGTCAATGGCCCGCTGCATATCCGCATTGATGGCACCATGGACCGATTCGTCCTCGTAATAGAATAACTTGAGAATACGGGTATAATCGTTTTTGACGGAAGATTTTGCCCGTCCGATTCCTTTTTTAAAGCTCTCATAACCATTAAAATAAATATTGTAGTGAGAGGTCAGGTTATGGTAATTCCTGCTCAGCGAGGTGTTTTTTTCCACACTGCAACCGATCATTCCACAGCATAAAAGGAATACTGGGATCCTGTATATGGCATTCCGGCAAGGCAAAATATTCCAGTTCTGGTTTATTATTAAACTGGTTTTGAAACCAGTTATTTTACCGGAGGGATAAAAATTAGGGATTGTTCACATCAACCACTTCTTTGATCTCCGGAACTTCGTTCATCACGGTGATTTCCACCCCCGCTTTCATGGTCTGCATACTGAAAGGACAGCCGTGGCATGCCCCCTTCAGTTCCACCCTCAATACCATGTCCTCGGTAAGATCCACGATGGCGATATCTCCGCCGTCGGCTACCAGGTATGGTCTGATCTTCGCGAGTGCCTTTTCAGCACGCTGTCTTATCTCACCCAACTTTTCTCTGTCCATGTTTTCCAATGATTATCTTGTGGCAATGTGCACCTTCCTGGTGGGTGCCTTCTCTGCGTTGCGCTTCTCCACCGCTTCCTTCACGGACTGGGCCAGGCGGTGGAATGTTTTGCCTGCGGTTTTATCCGGGAAAAGGGCCACGGGTTCTCCGGAATCTCCGGATTCCCTGATCCCCTGGATGATGGGTACCTGCCCGAGCAGGGCGATCCCCGCCTTTTCAGCCAGTTTTTTACCTCCTTCCTTTCCAAAGATATAATAGCGGTTACCGGGCAGCTCGTCGGGTGTGAACCATGCCATATTCTCCACGATCCCCAGCACCGGCACATGGATCTTTTCCCCTTCGAACATATTGATCCCCTTGATCACAGCGGCAAGTGCCACATCCTGGGGCGTGGTCACGATCACCACCCCCGTGACAGGTACCTCCTGCACCATGGTCAGGTGGACATCGCCCGTTCCCGGAGGAAGATCGATGAGCAGGTAATCAAGGGATCCCCAGTCACCCTGAGAGATCAACTGTTTCAGCGCGCTGGTGGCCATGGGACCTCTCCACACCACCGCATCCTCCGGCCGGACGAACAATCCGATGGAAAGCAGTTTCACCCCGTATTTCTCCACAGGAATGATCCATTCCCGGCCCGCTTCACTCCTTGCCGCGGGGCGGTCCATTTCCACATGGAACATTTTTGGAATGGAAGGTCCGTAAACATCGGCATCAATCAGTCCCACCCGGGAACCTGTTTGTGCCAGCGCCACGGCCAGGTTGGCAGCCACCGTGGATTTACCGACACCCCCTTTGCCGGATGCAATGGCTACGATATTTTTCACATCAGGTAATACTTCCGGCGCCTGTGTTGTTTCGGGTACCTCCACCCTGACGTGTGTTTCCTTCAGGGTATCCTCCCCGAATGTTTTGTTGATGGACCTGATACAGGCTTTCCTGATCGACTGGATGAAAGGGTCATTGGGCCGGCTGAATTGCAATGACAGCCACAATGCTCCCTCCCGGTAGCTAACATCCCTGACTATCCCGGAATCCACGATGCTTTCCTTTGTTTCCGGGTGACGGATCTCCCTCAGAACTTTCAGGATCTTATCCTTTTGAATTTCCATAAATACCTGTGATTTTGACGGCACAAAGATAGGTTTTTTTTATTTAGATTAAGTTACCATAGGTCCGGTTCTTCCGCAGGATCCCAGAACATCTCCCGGAAATTCAGGATTCTGTCCTCTTCAATGATAGCACCCTCGTTTTCAAGTAACTCCTGCATCAGATTTACGCCGTCAAAATGGTGCTTGCCGGTAAGCAGTCCGTTCCGGTTGACAACCCGGTGTGCCGGGACAAAATCGGGGTGTGAATGGGACTGGTTCATGGCCCATCCCACCATCCTTGCAGCTCCGGCGGAACCCAGGTAACGGGCAATGGCCCCGTAGGAAGTAACCCTCCCCGGGGGGATCTTTTTCACCACCTCATAGACCCTGAAGAAAAAATGGTCATCTGTGTCCATCATGAATCTCCTTGATTTCAGAAGCAGAAGGAAGCCGGAACTGGATATAGCGGATCGGGGAGCCTTCAGCCAGGAACCGGGATTCGTAAGTGGTACGGATGGTAACCGATTCATCTTTCCATCCGGTGCGGTACAGGTCATCGGTGCACCTGACAACGGGAAGATGATTGTACGCGAGCAGGTCGCGGGTGTAGGCATAGAGCGCCGCATTGTCGGTCTTCAGATGGATGTTTCCCATGTCGGTCAGGAATTCCCTGTAACGGTTCAGAAAAAGGGAAGACGTCAGTCTTTTTTTCTTTCTTCGTTCCTTGGTCTGCGGATCGGGAAATGTGATCCAGATCTCTTCCACTTCACCTCCCGCAAAAAACGAACCGATGCATTCAATGCGGGTTCGCAGGAAGGCTGCGTTCATGATATTTTCCTCATGTGCGGTCCGTGCTCCTCTCCATATCCTGGCCCCTTTGATATCCAGGCCCAGGTAATTCTTCCCGGGATGAAGCCTTGCCAGACCCACCGTGTATTCACCCCTGCCGCATCCAAGTTCCAGGACCAGGGGGTGATCATTGCGGAACACTTTCTCCTTCCAGCGGCCCTTCAGCGGATGGTCTTTCTGAAACACTTCTTCAAAGGGAGGCTGGAACACCCTGTCAAAGGCTTCCAGTTCTCTGAACCTGGATAATTTTTTTTTCCCCAACCTGATCAAGGATTGACACGTTCTATCCGAACACCCACATCTGTTACCGGCAGGGAATGGGTACGCATACCCTGTTCCAGTGTGAAAGTGTAAGTCCCGGCATGTCCGAATACGGTACTTTTCCTGTACAGTAACCGAAGTTCCTTCAGCCTGCCAACTCCCTTTCCCTTCCATGTTCCGTCTGGCTCTGCTATGATCATATTCACCGTATCCTTCAGTTGCTGACCGGTAGGACCCTCCACCTTCACGAACATGTACAGGTTCTGTAACGGGTAGTCCACTGTATGTCGCACCTGCAGGTAAATTTGGTGCATGGATGCAGTATCCGTGATTTCCACCGGGAATTCCTGGCGATCTTCCCATGTCCAGATTCCATCGTTGATCGGTCTGAACCGGTTATAAACCATGTCCGTATCGCAGGAGGAGAGCGCAAGCATCAGAATGAGCGCCGGGAGAGCGGAAACATGTTTCATGAACCTTACCGTTGACTTCGATGTGGCTTTTTTTTCTTTCTGTTTTTTCTCGGATGCTGATTTTCGAACCGGGTCAGACTTTCCTGTCCGGCTCCATTCCTGTATTCCGGGAGATCTTTTACCGGAATGGTCCCCTGATCGATCAATTCGTCAGGTATTTCTCCTTTCCGGTTCATTGCCTGGATCTCAGTCACCCTTTCCACGGGGACAGGGATCATGACCTGTGAACCGGCTCCTTCATATCCGTACCACATGATGCGCCGGTATACATCCGTTTTCTGATGGAAAGCTTCGCCTGCGAGGGTTTTCAATGGTATGTGCGTTGCCGGAAATGACTTCTGGGCGTCCCGGTAACCCGCCAGTTCATAATTGAGGCAACATTTCAGCTTTCCGCACTGTCCCGCCAGTTTTTGC
>Ga0209205_1000030_pt1 | contig 59491 bp, 49 predicted proteins | sample ZodSprso05mmetaG_FD_184133 | JGI IMG/M metagenome (GOLD analysis project Ga0209205, IMG submission 184133) | Hot spring sediment microbial communities from Zodletone spring, Oklahoma to study Microbial Dark Matter (Phase II) - Zodletone Spring... ... | reverse complement strand
CCATGAACTGGTTCTGGATCTTGCCGGACAGGAAGCTTTCCATCTCCTCATCCACCCGCAACAGGTGCTGGCTCCCGCTGATGATCCGGGTCTTCTGTGTGGTGACACGGTGATCATCCACGATCAGCCCGATATCGGAAAGGTTCTGCTCTTCCATCAGTTCAAGGAAAAGCTTTCCGCGCTCATCACCCCCGATGACCGAGCAGAGGATGGGTACCGCTCCCATCGCCTTCACATTCAGCGCCACATTGGCCGCACCTCCCAGCCTGTTTTCATCAATGACGCCTGATACGATGGGGACGGGCGCCTCGGGGGAGACCCTCCCCACCTTCCCCCAAAGGTAGGTATCGATCATCACATCCCCGATGACCAGCACCCGCTGGTTGGAAAACCTGCTGAACAGTGATTGAAAATCTGTGGTTTCAAACATGGGATCCGGAAAAGTATGGCAAACGTACAGATAGTTTTTAATGTAAACAATACGCAGGCCATATAAATCATGTCAGCAGGGATCCACATCCACAGTAATACGGACGGACCTGAAAACCTCGTTGCCGGCCAGCTTCCCGGTCACATCCCGAAGGTATGTTTTGGCCTTTTCGTAGGAGGCTTCCCGCTCGACCTTCAGGATGATCTGCTTGATATAGGCATTGTGCACCTTTCTCACCGGCGGGTACTGGGGACCGTACACCCTGTAAGAAAAGATCTTCCTGAGTTCCCGGCCGGCCACATCCGCGGCACCATCCAGGATGGAGGGGACGCTGTGCCTGAAAGAGATCCGGATCAGCCGTTTGAAGGGCGGATACCCGAAGATCTGACGTTCCTCCATCTGCTCCCTGTAAAGTCCCTCGTAATCATCATTCACGAGGTACCGGATCACCGGATGTTCCGGATCGATGGTCTGAATGATCACCTTCCCCCGTTTTTTCCTTCTTCCCGCCCTGCCGCTCACCTGTGAGATCAGCTGGAAGCTTCTTTCAAATGCCCTGAAATCCGGAAAATTCAGCATGCTGTCCGCATCCAGCACCCCCACCAGGTTCACATTCCCGAAATCGAGTCCCTTGGAAACCATCTGGGTTCCGATGAGCAGGTCCATCTCCCCGGCTTCAAAACTGCGGATCACCTTTTCATGTCCCTTTCCGGACCGGACCGAGTCGGTATCCAGCCTGGCCACCCTGATCCCTTCGAACACCAGTGAGATCTCATCCTCCACCTTTTCGGTTCCGAATCCCTTCATGGACAGGTTGGTGCCTCCGCAGGAGGGACACCTGCCGGGCATGGCTTCCCTGTGTCCGCAGTAATGGCACTCCAGCTTTCCGCTCTGTCTGTGAAAGGTCAGGCTCACGTCACAACGGCTGCATCTGGGGATGTATCCGCAATCCTTGCAGAACAGGTAATTGGAATATCCCCGCCGGTTCTGGAAAAGGATCACCTGCTCATGGCGTTCCAGGGCTTCTGTGATCCCTTCCATGAGGAGAGGCGTGAAATGGGACACCATCTGCTTTCTTTTTGTGGCCTCCCGCACATTGGCCACAATGATCTCCGGTTTTTCCACCTCGCCGAACCTGGACAACATGGATGCATATCCGTACTTTCCGCTTCGCGCGTTGAACAGACTCTCGAAGGAGGGGGTGGCGGTACCCATCAATACCCTGGCATCGTGGTAAAGGGCCAGGATCTGGGCAGAATCCCGGGCATGGTACCTGGGGGCCGGATCCTGTTGTTTGAAGGTGATTTCATGTTCTTCGTCGATGATGACCAGTCCCAGGTCCCTGAAAGGAAGGAAAACGGCGCTGCGCACACCGATCACCAGTCCGTACGGGGCTTCATCGGTGAGCCCGAGGAGGGTCCGGTATACATGAACCCTTTCAGAATCACTGTAGCGGGAATGGTACACCCCGACCCGGTCGCCAAAAACCCGCTGCATGCGCCGGATGATCTGGGTGGTAAGGGAAATTTCCGGAAGCAGGTACAGGACCTGTTTTTTCTGATCCAGCATGTCCCTGATCAGGTGGATATAAAGTTCTGTTTTTCCGCTGGATGTAACGCCGTGCAGCAGAACTGCCTGGTGTTCCCTGAACTGCTCCGTGACCGAGTCGAGTGCGGAGGTCTGTGCAATATTCAGCTGAAAGGGGTCCCGGGAATGATCCATCCCGTCTTTTCCCTCCCTGTCCATCTCTTCCCGGTCCACCTGCCTCATCACCCCCTTCTTCAGCAATGCCCTTAATCCGCCCGCCCCTCCCTTATCCGTGGAAAGCCGGCTTTTCAGCACTTCGCGGGACGGACCAGTCAGTTCCAGGTACCGTTCCACGACTGCTTTCTGCCGGGGTGCTGCGGAGAGCTGGTCCAGCAACCGGTGAAGGGATGATTCCGTACCGTATGCATCCGACAGGCAAACGTAGCTCACCGTCCTGGGATTTACTAGGGTGCGGACAAACTCATTGATCTCCACCGCTCCTTTTTCCACCAGCTGTTTCAGAATACCCGCGGGATCCCTTCCCACTCCGGCGATCTGCAGATCTCCCAGGGTGACTTCCCCCTGGTCCTTCACCACTTCATAAAGCAGCCGTTCCTGGCTGTCCAGCCTGCTTCCGCCGTCAAAGGAGCGGTTGATCCTGACCCGGGACTCGCTTTCCGGCCGCAGTCCCGAGGGAAGTGCCGCACGCATCACTTCACCCGGGGTACAGAGATAGTAGGCGGACATCCACTCCCAGAGCCGCAGCTGGTGGCCGGTCACCATGGGACCGGGATCCAGGAGCTCCATGATGGGTTTCGGAGTGAAATCTTCGGGTGGAGTGGAATCCAGTGACTGGACAATGGCGGTGTAGATGCGTTTTTTTCCGAAGCTTACCAGCACGCGGCTGCCGGCTGATATTTTGTCCACGAGTCCGCCGGGCACACTGTAGGTAAATGTACCTTCCACTGCCAGGGGCAGGATCACCCGGGCAAACAGATCGGACTTTCCCATGAATGGTATGGCTTTAAACAGACAGGATCTCCACCATCTGCATTTCTTCCGGGTCCACCTTCTTTTTCAGTTTGATCACTTTCCGGAAAGGGACCAGGTCCAGTTCTGTATTGTGGAATCCCACCATCACACTCTTCTGGTCATCCATCAGGGCTTCCACGGCGGCGAAACCCAGTTTGCTCGCACTCACCCGGTCATACGCCGAGGGGGTCCCGCCCCGCTGAATATGGCCCAGTACGGAGACCCGCACATCATAATCCAGGAAATCCTCCTTCACACTTTCGGCGATGGCAAATGCACCCCCTGACTCGTCCCCCTCCGCAACGATAACGATGTTGCTCGATTTTTTCCTCTTGAATCCCTTCTCCAGGTAATCCTTCAGGTTCTTTACCTGATCCAGCACCTCCGGGATCAGAATGGCCTCTGCCCCGCATGCAATCCCGCTCTTCAGTGCGATGAACCCGGCATCCCTTCCCATGACCTCAATGAAGAACAGCCTGTTGTGACTTCCCGCGGTATCCCTGATCTTATCCACTGCTTCCACCACCGTATTGAGTGCCGTGTCGTACCCGATGGTATAATCCGTTCCGTAAATATCATTGTCGATGGTGCCCGGGATCCCTACGAAAGGGATGTCATAATACTCATCGCAAAACACCCTGGCTCCTGTGAGGGTTCCGTCCCCCCCGATTACCACCACCGCATCGATCCCCGCTTCTTTCAGGTTTTCATAGGCCTGCCTGCGGCCTTCGGGCTCCATGAATTCCTTGCTCCTGGAGGTCTTGAGGATGGTCCCTCCCCTGGCCAGGATATCACTGACGCTGTGCGCTTTCATGTTCACGAAATGCTTGTTGATCATGCCGTGGTACCCGTGCCTGATCCCGGTTACCTCCAGCCCGTAATAAATGGCGGTACGCGTAACGCCCCTGATGGCTGCATTCATGCCCGGGGCATCCCCCCCGGATGTGAGCACGCCTAGCCTTTTAATTTTTGCCATAAAGAATCGGTTGTTTGATGCGCTAAATTAAGCAAAATTGTATTATCATGGGGCGATCTTCCGAAGCTGTCCGGCCACCGATTCCAGCTGATCGATTGAAGTGGAAGTGGCACCGCTGACGCCGATGGAAGTGACCCCGTCCAGCCATGCAGGGTCAATTTCCCCCGCACCGGAGATCCAGTAAGTATTCGGGTTGACCGACCTGCAGAACTGGTAGAGCATCTTCCCGTTGGAAGAGTGCCGGCCGCTCACAAAAAGCATCAGGTCATGCTTCCTGGCAAATGCCGCAAGTCCCGGTTTCCTTTTTTTCATCTGGCCGCAGATGGTGCAGGACGACCGCAGAAGTGGTTCCGGATCATTGCCGGGCGATGCATCCGGGGATTTCTCCGGGAAGGCTTCCCGGTGCTTCTTCAGATATGCGCCCAGTCTCTCTTCCACCTCCCGGAACAGATCCGGGTCCATGGTGGTCTGTGAAAACAGGAGCACGCGTTTTCCGGGATCCACTTTTGCTATCTCTTCCGGGGAACCGATCACCACCGCATCCCCGCTGACCTGTCCCAGGTGCCCCACGGTCTCCGGATGGTCCTCCTTCCCGAAGATCACCAGCTGCTCACGGTCACGGTCCATGCCTTCATAGGCCTGCCTGATTTTTTTCTGCAGCCGGATCACGATGGGACAGGTGCCGTCAATGACCCGGATATGAAGCTTTTCCGCCAGTCTGTAAGTGGAAGGCGGTTCCCCGTGGGCCCTGATCAGGATCGCCTCGGGTTTCAGGGAGGACAGGTCCCCGTGATCCACGGTCTGCATTCCCAGGGAATGAAGCCTGTTCATTTCTGCTGTGTTGTGGATCATTTCCCCCAGCGTATAAACCTTCTCTCCCTCTTTGAGCATGGATTCGGCCTTGCCGATCACCTTTTCCACACCGAAGCAGAATCCGGCACCGGGATCTATTTCAATACGCACCATCAATTGCGGATATTGTCTGATTGTATACCTCCCGGAACCACACCATCTGCTGTTCCACCGTCATCCGGCTGTTATCGAGGACCAGTGCATCGGGAGCCTGTTTCAGCGGGCTTTCTTTCCTGCCGGAATCAATGCGGTCCCTCTTTTCCAGGTTCATCCTGACTTCCTCCAGGGTGGCGGGCATTCCTTTTTCGACCAGTTCCTTATAGCGCCGCATGGCCCTGACCTCCAGCGATGCGGTAAGGAAGATCTTCAGTTCTGCATTTGGAAAAACCACCGTTCCGATATCCCTTCCGTCCATCACGACTCCTTTATTGATACCCAGTTTACGCTGGTAATCCACCATTTTTCGCCTGACTTTCCCGATGGCGGAAATATAGCTTACGTGTCCCGACACCTCCATGGTCCGGATCCGGTCCTCCACCATGCGGCCGTTCAGGAAGATCTCTGTCCGTTCCCGTTCCGGGTTATACCTGAGATCCAGTTCAACGCCTTCCAGGACATGCTCCACCTTTTCTTCCGGCGGGGCATCGGTACCTGAAAACAGTCCCGCTTCCATGCATGCCAGGGTCACCGCCCGGTACATAGCTCCCGTGTCAATGTAGGCATATCCCAGTTCCCCGGCGATCCTTTTGGCAAAAGTGCTTTTGCCGCAGGAGGAATGGCCGTCCAGTGCAATGATGATCTTATGCTGATTCACTTTATGAAGTATGATTTCAACGCCAAAGATAATGTTTTGCCGTCAGGGAGCCGGCCGGTCAGGGCTGCTTTCTGTAAAATTCAGAAAGGTTCGTGGTAAGTGAAAAATGATTGGTCCCCCCGGCCAGGTGATAGGAAGCCCGTCCGAATGCAAAATGGAACTTGGAGACCCTGAAGCCGAAGCCCCAGGAAAATCCGACCATTCCGGGACGGATATTCACCTTCATTTCTTTTCTTCGCTTGTAATTGTACCCCACGTCAATGTGGAAATTTTTGCCCAGCAGGAATTCGGTACCGAAGACCAGGTGCCGCATGAGCTTGTCCCCGAACACATCGAACCTGCTCCTTTCCACTGCGCCATCCAGCGTGGTGATGGTTTCCGCTCCCGGATCATCGTAGGTCAGGTCCCACCGCTCCAGGTGCTGCAAAGTCACCGAGAACCTGAACGGCGCATGTGCCAGTCCCTGCGTGATCCCGGCCTGGAGTTCAAAAGGCAGTTTTTCCCGCTGACCGGCATAGGAGGTGACCTGGAATCCCAGGTTCTTTGCCACCAGTCCCACCGTGGTATAGGTCTCCGGAGCGTGGTAAAGGATCCCTGCATCCAGGGCGATCCCGAAAGAGCTGTATTGTTCGAAGGAAGAGAAGATGGGTTTCAGGTTGATCCCTGCCGTGAGGAAAGTGTCGATCAGCGACCTGGAATAGAACAGGTTCAGGGCATATTCAGAAGCCCGGAAAGTCCCCTGGGATTCGCCCAGTTCATCGGTGCGGTCGAAGGTGCCGTAATTCACATAATGCATGCCGGCAGCAAAATTGCCGATCCCCTCCCGGGAATACCCGTAGGATGCATACCCGTAATTGACTCCTGCAAAATAATCCACATAATTCAGGCTCAGATGGTTGTGCATTTCATTGTGCAGCAGGGCGGGATTGTGGAACACCATGTTGATATCATCATCCCGGATGGACACCACTTCTCCTCCCAGGGCGGCGATCCTTGCCGAATTGGTAAGTCCGAGGAAACTGTAGGTGGTTTCCCCGCCCTTCTGCGCCATCGCCGGGGATTGCCAACCATGGAACCCCGCCAGGGTCAGGATCAGTCCGACATGCCACACGATCTTTCTCATACCCTTGTAAAACGCTCCATTCATCATGGTTATTATGAATCCATCATCTTCAGGATCCTTTCGCCGGCGGTATCCACCCATTGCCTGTATTTGCTGTTGTCATAGGGGCGCATTTTTTTCTCTATCCCCGGAACCAGTTTCATTGCCGCGTAACCGAAACCGTTGCGCTGGGTATCGAGACTGTTGCAGCGCTGTTCGAAATGGTTCCGGACCGGGACCACGATCATGGGGATGCCCAGATACGCCGCTTCGGCCACCGTGTCAAAACCCGAAGTGGTGATCAATCCCCTGCAGGTGGTCATCTTCTCCCGGAACTTCGTCTCATCCAGGGGGTGCATCTGCAATCCAGGGGGCAGTGTTGTTCCGGGGGTGAACCCGGCAAATACATCCGCCCTGAAATCCGGATCGGCCTGCGCCATGAGGAGCAGGTCGTAAATATAACCCTCATTCAGGAGGTAGACCAGGTATCTTTCCCCCGGCGTGTAACGGATCTCGCGGAATTTCCTCCGGATCAGCGGGGGAATGACACGGATCCGCTTATTTCCATCACCTTCACGGAAAGAGAGTGCCAGTACCCGGTCACACGATTGCATGATCAGGCCGGAAAACAGCTTCAGGAGCAGCCTTTGCACGGCTGATCCGCCATTACAACGGTATCCGTCCAGATGGAGGAAAAAATGGTGACCGATCCCGATCCGCCTGATCCCGGGGTCAAGCTTTCGCATGACCAGCGCACCCACCGGGTCACAGAAATTGAATACGGCATCGGGTCGGATCTCCCGGATCTTTTGCCGGATGCGTTGCACCTCCTTCAGATAAGTCACCCACCGGAGCAAGTGATGGAGGATGGTCCGCCCCACCAGGATGCCTTTGCGATTGGGAGAACGCAGCAGATAAGGGCTTTCCATGCAATGCAATTTTTCCCGGAAGCATTCCCTGTAATAACCGGGCAACGGGGCATGACTGCTGCATCCAGCAAAAACGGCCTCCACGCTGTGCCCTGTTTCCTCCAGGAATTCCTTCATAGCCATCGATTGCGACAGATGGCCCCTTCCCTCTCCCTGTACGATGAATACACTCCGGCTGCTCATGATCAGGCGTATGGCGGGTGTTTGAATGCGTCTTTTCCGGGGGCTTTCTTCAATCTGATCTCTCCGATCTGTGACATGAACAACCCGGCGATCACGACAAGGATTCCGGCGATCTTCAACAACGGCATCGACTCCTTCAGGAGTAAAAACGAAAGAATGGCTGCAACCACAGGGACCAGGTTGGCAAAGATATTTGCCCTGGAAGCGCCCAGTTCCCGGATGGCGATGGTCAGCAGAATAAAGCAAATGCCGGATCCGATCACACCCAGGTAAAGCAGGGCGAGCAGGCTGGGCGTGGATACCGAGATTGTCTGCAGGCGGGGAACTTCCAGGATCAGGAAAAGGGGAAGGAACATGACCAGACCACAGAGGCTCTGGTAGGCGGTGATGGTGATCGGATTGTAGTGGTCAATCAGTTTTTTCACCACCATGGTATACCCCACCGCCGATACCACTGCCACACACATCAGCAGAATGCCCCTGGCATCTGCCGATAATCCTTCATTTCTGGTGAAGACGACCATCAGCACGCCCGCAAAAGAGACCACCAGTCCGATCTGGTTCAGGAGCGTCAGCCGCTCCCTGTAAAAATAATAGGCGGCGAAAGGCACGATGAGGGGAATGGTGGAAATGATCACAGCACCCACGGTGGGGGTGACCAGGGTCATGCCGTTGACTTCCCCCAGGAAATAGAAGAAAGGCTCGAACAGGGAGAGGAGCAGCAACCATTTCCAGTCCGTTTTCCTGATCCTTTTCAGTCTATTTAAAAGCAGGGCAAATCCAAACAGGAAAAAGATGGATATAAACAATCGCAGGAAGATGATGCTGACAGGCCGGAAGGATTCATTGGCATATTTGTAAAGCACGAACGTGAATCCCCAGAACATCATCGCCAGGATGACACTGATATATGCACCTGTCCTCCCGGAACTCATCAGGCTGCTTTAAGCCGCTTCAGGTTGGCTTTTTCCAGCTTTTCCCTTGCATACTTGATCCCGATGGTTATTTCGTCCGTATCCTTCCTGGACGGCAATTCGAACATAGCATCGATCATGATGGCCTCGCAGATGGAACGTAGTCCCCTCGCCCCGAGCTTGAATTCGATGGCCTTCTGGACAATGTAATTGAGTACTTTTTCATCCCAGGCAAGTTTGATCCCGTCCATCTCGAACAATTTCTCATATTGTTTGATGATGGCATTTTTCGGCTCGGTGAGGATCCTGCGCAGCGCCTTTTCATCCAGCGGATGCAGGTATGTCAGCACCGGCAGCCTGCCGATGATCTCCGGGATCATTCCGAATGCTTTCAAATCCTGCGGTGCCACATACTGGAGCAGGTTCTTCTTATCGATCTTTTCCGCATCCTTGGCCGCATTGTAACCCACCACCTGTGTATTCAGCCGGTTGGCGATCTTTTTCTCGATCCCGTCGAATGCGCCTCCGCAGATGAACAGGATGTTCTTCGTATTGACCGGGATCATCTTCTGATCCGGGTGTTTCCTGCCCCCCTGGGGCGGAACATTGATGATCGATCCCTCCAGCAGCTTGAGCAGTCCCTGCTGCACTCCTTCACCGGACACATCCCTGGTAATGGAGGGATTGTCGCCCTTGCGGGCGATCTTATCGATCTCGTCAATGAAAACGATCCCTTTTTCAGCAGCTTCGACATTGTAATCCGCCACCTGCAGCAACCGGGTGAGCACACTCTCGATGTCCTCTCCCACGTATCCCGCTTCGGTGAGGACCGTGGCATCCACGATGGTGAAAGGCACATGCAGCAACCTGGCGATGGTGCGGGCCAGCAGCGTCTTCCCCGTTCCGGTCTCTCCCACCAGGATGATATTCGATTTTTCGATTTCCACTTCTTCCTTGCTGTCCTGCTGCATCAGCCGCTTGTAATGATTGTACACCGCCACCGCAATATATTTCTTGGCCTCTTCCTGACCGATCACATAGAGATCCAGGAAACTCTTTATTTCCGATGGCTTCAGCAGCTTGATCTGTCCCATGTCAAATTCACCATGGACCCCGAGTTCTTCCTGTACAATGCTGTAAGCCTGTTCTATACAGCGATCACAAATGTGTCCCGAGATCCCGGCGATCAGCAGGTTGGTGTCTTTCTTCTCTCTTCCGCAAAATGAGCAACGGTCCATGATTATTTTTCTTTGGTCCTGAACAATACATCATCGATCATACCGTAATCTTTGGCCTCCTCGGCAGTCATCCAGAAATCCCTGTCCCCGTCCTTCTCCACCTGATCGATGGATTTACCGGTATGTGATGCGATAATGGAATAAAGCTCCTTTTTCATTTTAAGGATCTCACGGGCGGTGATCTCGATATCCGAAGCCTGCCCCTGGGCTCCCCCCATGGGCTGATGGATCATCACCCTGCTGTGTTTCAGGGCTGAACGTTTCCCCGCAGTTCCTGCGGCCAGCAGCACCGCCCCCATGGAGGCCGCCATGCCCGTACAGATGGTGGCCACGTCGCATGCGGTATACTGCATGGTGTCATAGATCCCCAGTCCCGCATGCACCGCTCCACCCGGGGTATTGAAATAGACCTGTATGTCCTTGGTCGGGTCGGCCGAATCCAGGTACAACAGCTGGGCCTGGATGATATTGGCCACATAGTCATCAATGGGTGCCCCCAGGAAAATGATCCGGTCCATCATCAACCGGGAGAAAACATCCATGGAAGCCACATTGAGCTGACGCTCTTCAATGATGGTGGGTGAGATATAACTGTTGTTATATTGCGAAGTAAACCGATCAAGTGTCATGCTGCTGATACCCAGGTGTCTGGTCACATACTTTCTGAAATCATCCTGCTGGTTCATAATTCTCTGTTTTTGCTATTTTTCATACAATTTACGGAACTTATCCAAACTGACTTCCTTCTCGTCAATTCTTGCAGTGGATTTGATCAGGCCGATCAATTTGTCTTCTGCTCGCTGGCTGTATATCTTTTCTGACTCCTCGGGTTTTGACAAAATCTGCCTGGCGTAGTTCTCCAAATAGTCTTCCGGCACATTTGAAATGCCATACTGCATATACTGATTGAGGGCCACCCGTTTGGCAGTTTCAAGGGCTTCTTCCTCCGTCACTTTGATCCCGTGCTTTTTGAGGAGGTGCTCTTTGATCAGCTGCCAGCGGAAATCATCCTCATATTTCCCGAAATCCTCACTCACCTGCGCTGCGGTAAGGTTTTCGTTGGTCTCCACCATCCATCGCTTCAAAAATTCAACCGGCAGGTCCAGTTTTGCTTTCTTGATCAGATATTCGCGGGCATCAAAAAAGAACCTGTACTCGCTTTCCCTTTCATAATTTCTTTCCATCTCCTCCCGGAGGCGCTGTATGAACTCCTCTTCCGAGCTGACCGCTCCCTCCCCGTAAAGGCTGTCATACAATGTCTGACCCGGTTCTGCCGGTTCGTACTTCATCACTTCTTCGATCACACATTTGAACGTGCCCTCAAGCCGGGGGATCATCGATTTATCGATCTTCAGCAGGGAAGCCAGCTCGGTGTCACCGGGGAACGCCTTCTTCACATCGAAGATCACTTCATCTCCCTTTCCGGTCCCGCTGAACAACAGCTTTTGATCCTCATCCTTGATCATATCCAGGGAAATGGATACATTCTCCGCGCGGATCCCGTCCTCCACCGGATTGCCTTCCCCGTCCGCCTCCTCAAGCAATCCTTTGATCATTTCATCCTTCCCGGCCTTTTCCACCGGCTTGAAATCCCCGTACCGCTGCAAAACGGACTGCTTGTATTCGTCCAGCTGCTTTTTGTCCACCTTGATCCTGTACCAGGGAATTTTATCCTTACCGTTGATTTCCAGATCGATTTTGGGTGCCAGCCCCAGGTCGAATGCAAATTCAAATTCCTCGTCACGCTGAAAGTCGACTCTCTTCTCCTGATCCCTGCGGGGCAGGGGCTCACCCAGGATATGGATATCGTTTTCCCTGAGATAGTTCAGTAAAGCATCCGATACCAGTTTATTCACCTCATCCACCAGGACCGGGGTAAAGTACATTTTCCTGATGAGGCCCATGGGAACCTTGCCGGGCCGGAATCCGTCCACCCTGGCCCGCTTCCGGGTGTCCCTCAGTACCTCATCCACCTTTCCCTCATAATCGGACTTTTCAACCTTCACACGAAGGACTGTATTCAATGCATCAATATTTTCCCTGGTAATGTCCATGCTCCTGAAATAAAATTACAAATTCTGAAAAAACCACCGCACATGCATTATGAACAGTAACCGGTACAGCGATTTTCAGTTCCGCCGGTGCGGATGAAGGGACTCGAACCCCCAATCCCGAAGGAACCAGATCCTAAGTCTGGCGCGTCTACCAGTTCCGCCACATCCGCTCAAAATATCCCGCAAATTTAACGCAATTTTTTGGATTATCGAAGTTCGAAGTTCTTGCCCAGGTAGACGTTTCTCACATGTTCATCTTCTGCAAGCTGTGTGGAAGTACCGGCTTTCAGGATCGATCCTTCGAACATCAGGTAGGCCCTGTCGGTGATGGCGAGTGTTTCATGGACATTGTGGTCGGTGATCAGGATGCCGATGTTTTTCTCCTTCAGTCTGGAAACGATGAATTGAATGTCTTCCACGGCAATGGGGTCGACCCCTGCAAAGGGTTCATCCAGGAGAAAGAAATGGGGACTGAGCGCCAGGGCTCTGGCTATTTCGGTCCGCCGCCGCTCCCCGCCGGAAAGCTGGATCCCCAGGCTTTTCCTGATCTTCTGCAGTCCGAATTCTTCCAGCAGGGACTCCACCCGCTCACGCTGTTCCTCACGGGAAAATCCGGACATTTCCAGCACCGCCCGGAGATTATCCTCCACACTCAGCTTACGGAAGACAGATGCCTCCTGCGCCAGGTAGCCGATCCCCATCCTTGCCCTTTTGTATACAGGTTCCCTGGTAATATCCCGGTCATCCAGCATGATATTCCCCTCCAGGGGTGTGATCAGTCCCACGATCATGTAAAAAGTGGTGGTCTTCCCCGCTCCGTTCGGCCCAAGCAACCCGACAATCTCCCCCTGCTCCACGCTGATGGATACCTGGTCCACCACCCTGCGGTTCTTGTACTTCTTTACCAGATGATGTGTATGCAGCTTCATGGTTGATTGTTATGTCATGTTTCCGCCTGAAGTTCGGCTTCCTGTTTGCGGATGATGCGCTTGCTGATGGAAATACCGATTTCGTAAAGGACCACCAGTGGCAATGCCACCAGCAACTGGCTGAAAACATCTGGCGGGGTGATGATCGCCGACAGGGTCACAATGACAATGAGTGAATGCCTGCGGTATTTTTTCAGGAACGCCGGGGTGACCAGTCCCGCTTTTGTCAGGAAATACACCAGGATGGGCAGCTGGAAAACGATCCCCGATGCAAGCACCACGGAAGTGATCGTAGCCACGTAGGACCGGAGGGTCGGCGCACTGACCACGCTCTCGCTGACACGGTAATTGCCCAGGAAGTTGACCGACAGGGGAGCGATGATGAAATAGCCGAAAGCCACACCCAGCATAAAAAGCAGGGATGTATAAAATACGGCCCCTGCGGCCGTACGTTTCTCTTTTTCATAGAGTGCCGGAACCACGAACCGCCAGAACTCCCAGAATAAGTAAGGGAAAGCCACCACGACCCCGGCAACCAGGGAGACGAGGATGTGCATGTTGAACTGCTCGGCCATTTTCACTGTCTGCAACATCAGGGGCTCTGAATTGATGCACAACCGCTTCAATCCCAACAGATCCCCCAGCCGGCATAACGAACTGTTGGTGAAAAATCCGGGTTCTTTCGGGGCGAGCACGATCCGGTCGAAGACGATCCCCTTGAAAACAAAAGCGACCAGCGCCAGTGCGACGATGGCTACCAGGGACCTGAGCAGGTGCCAGCGCATCACCTCAAGGTGCTCAAGGAAAGACATTTCCGAGTCGTTCTTTTGCTTCGCCATCGTCGGTCTGAGTCGGGGAAGTGCAAAGTAACAAAAAAAAACTGTCCCGCTTGAAACAGAATTATAATTATACTATCTTTAGTTTGATTGAGTTCTTTCAGTTGAGAGGCATTATGGAGAATTATGGAGAATTTTGGAGCGATACTGCACGAAAACCTCAAGAAATATTTCGGATTCGATAGTTTTAAAGGGAACCAGGAGGAAATCATTCTCAATGTCCTGCAGGGGAATGATACGTTTGTACTGATGCCGACAGGGGGAGGCAAATCACTCTGTTACCAGCTGCCCGCACTGATCAAGGAAGGGACCGCTATTGTGATCTCTCCGCTGATCGCATTGATGAAGAACCAGGTGGATGCCATGCGGAGCTTCAGTCTGGACGAAGGAGTGGCGCATTTCCTGAATTCATCGCTGACAAAAAACGCCGTGGAAAAAGTGAAAAGGGATGTGCTGGACCAGCGTACCCGGCTCCTGTATGTGGCACCTGAGAGCCTCACCAAGGAGGAAAACATTGAATTCCTCAAACATGTGACAATCTCCTTCTACGCCATTGACGAAGCCCATTGCATTTCGGAATGGGGCCATGATTTCAGGCCCGAATACAGGAGGATCAGGCCGATCATCAACCGGATCGGAACGGCGCCCATCATTGCCCTGACCGCGACGGCCACCCCCAAAGTGCAGAACGATATCCAGAAAAACCTGGAGATGATGGATGCCAGCGTGTTCAAATCCTCTTTCAGGAGGCACAATCTCTATTATGAGGTGCGGCCCAAGATCCATGCTACCAAGGAAATCATCAAATTCATCCATGCCAACAGGGGAAAATCGGGGATCGTTTACTGCCTCTCCAGGAAGAAAGTGGAACAGCTGGCCGAAGCCCTCCAGGTGAACGGCATCAAAGCACTGCCTTACCATGCCGGAATGGATGCGGCAACCCGCACCAACAACCAGGATCAGTTCCTCATGGAAGAAGTGGACGTGATCGTGGCCACCATTGCTTTCGGGATGGGCATTGACAAACCCGATGTCCGCTTTGTGATCCATTACGACATTCCCAAAAGTCTGGAAGGGTATTACCAGGAAACCGGGAGAGCAGGCAGGGACGGAGGTGAAGGGAAATGCATTGCTTTTTACAGTTACAAGGATATCCAGAAACTGGAAAAGTTCATGCAGGGAAAACCTGTGGCCGAACAGGAGATAGGGAGACAATTGCTGCTGGAAACGGTGGCTTACGCGGAATCGGCCGTTTGTCGCCCCAAGCTGCTACTCAACTACTTCGGAGAATATATGGAGGAAGGTTGCAACAATTGCGACAATTGTCTGCATCCCAAAGAAAAATTTGAAGGCAAATCTTATTTAATATTAAGTTTAAAAACTATTTTAGGGGTCAAAGAAAAGTTCAAGGTAGAGCATATCGCAAACATACTTTCCGGCAATGCCACAAGTGCGGTAAAAACCTACAAACACCATCATTCAGAATACTTTGGTGCCGGGAAGGAAAAGGAAGTAAAATTCTGGAATGCGGTGCTCAGGCAGGCCCTTGTGGCAGGTTTAATTACCAAGGATATTGAAAATTATGGATTGTTGAAACTGACCCAGGCCGGTCATGATTTTTTAAAGGAGCCTTATTCGATGATGCTGACACAGGATCATGATTTTGACATCAATCCCGAAGAGGGTGTAGCCACAGGAGGGGGAGGAACAAGTGCTGTGGATGAAGAACTGCTGCACGTGCTGAAAGACCTCAGAAAAAAAATGGCAAAGAAGCTGAACCTGCCCCCCTTTGTTATTTTCCAGGATCCCTCGCTGGAGGACATGGCCATCCAGTATCCCGTGAAACTGGAAGAACTTCAGAATATTGTGGGAGTGGGAGCCGGAAAAGCCAAAAAATACGGTACCGAATTTGTCAACCTGATCAGGGAATACGTAGAAGAAAAAGATATCATCCGGCCCCAGGACATGGTGGTCAAATCCGTGGTCAATAAATCGGGGGTCAAGGTGTACATCATCCAGAGCATCGACCGCAAGCTTCCCCTGGAAGATATTGCCTATGCGAAAAATCTGGAAATGATGGACCTTATCGATGAAATTGAAGCCATCGTCAGCTCGGGCACCAAACTCAACATTGATTATTACATCAATGAGATCATGGATGATGAAAAGCTTGAGGAGATCTTCGAATATTTCCGGGAAGCGGAAACCGAATCGGTGGAGCATGCGCTGGCAGAACTGGGAGAAGATGAATACAGTGAAGAAGAGGTGCGCCTGGTCCGCATAAAATTCTTCTCCGAGCTCGGAAACTGATATGAAGGAATTGCTCTCCATTGAAGGTCTGTCCAAATCCTACAAGAGCATACGGGCGATTCATAATCTTCACCTGCTGATTTCCGAAGGCCAGTCGTTTGGAATTCTTGGACCCAACGGAAGCGGCAAAACCACAACCCTTTCCATTATTACGGGTATCATCCGGCAGGACAGCGGATCTTTCAAATGGTTCGGGGAAGAGCCGGTGTCGGAGCACAGAAAATCCATCGGTTCCCTGATCGAGTCACCCCACTTTTATCCCTATCTCAACCTGGAGAAGAACCTCAGGATCATCTGTGATATCAAAGGGATTTCCTACAAGGATATTCCCAGGGTCCTGGAAATGTCCAGATTGATACAGAGAAGGAAGTCCAGGTTCTCCACCCTCTCACTGGGAATGAAGCAGAGACTGGGCCTCGCGGCTGCCATGCTCGGGGATCCGCAGGTGCTGGTGCTGGACGAACCCACCAACGGACTGGATCCCGAAGGTATCGCCGAGGTCAGGGAACTGGTGAATAACCAGGTGGGCATTGGCAAGACACTGATACTCGCCTCACACATACTCAGTGAGGTGGAAAAGATCTGCAGTCACGTGGCCATCCTGAAAAAGGGGGAGTTGCTGGCAAACGGACCGGTCAGGGAGTTGCTGGCAGAGGATGAGATCATTGAAGTTTCCTGCCGGGACAATCAGCTGCTGAAGAGAAAACTGGGAAGTTCGGGACTGGTCAGTGAAATAGAAGAAGAGAACGGGGTGCTGGTGCTTACCCTGAAAGAACGGGTTACCGCCCATGAGATCAATGCCTTTGCATTTTCCTGCAACCTGGTGCTTCACCATATGCTGAGCCGCAAACGGAGCCTGGAATCCCAGTTTCTTGAACTGGTCAAGGAAGAATCATAGCATCGCATGCGTAAACTGCTACATACCGAACAGATCAAGTTATTCAATTATAATCCTTTCCGGATTACCATAGCCCTGTATCTTGTGGCCTTTACCCTGGGTATCCTGATCTACCCGGCCATTGATAAGGAGATCCCTGTTATCTCACTGAGCGATCTGTTCCGTTTTCCGGATGTCTGGCTCTTCCTTGCCTGGATCACCGAACCCTACAATGCGGTACTGGCACTGGTTGTGATCATGATCACCACCAAGGAGTTCAGTGACCACACATTCAAAACCCAGGTGGTATTCGGGCTCAGCCGGACGGACCTCCTCCTCCAGAAACTGCTTTCCATTGCTTTTCTTTCGCTTTTTGCAATGCTGCTCGTGGGACTGACCTCCCTGGCGCTGGGTCTCATTTACAGTTACAAACTGACCCTGAAGATTGCCCTTGAAAATACCTGGATCCTGGGAAAGTACCTGCTTGCAGCCTTTTCCTACATGACCATCGGGCTCATGGTGGCCCTGCTCATCAAGAATACGGCGCTGTCGCTGATCACTTTTCTGGCGTTGCGGGTATTTGTGGATCCTGTGCTGTGGTTGCTCCTGCGGAATCATGAGATCAGATGGTACCTGCCGTTTCGCACCATCACCCGGCTGACGCCGGTACCGGACCTGATCGAGATCTTCCAGAGAAAAATGAACAGCGCGGAGCCAATCGATGAGGCAACCATGGATATCCTTCCCAAAGGACTGCCCGAATGGCTCAACGTGCTCATGGTGATTCTTTACACTTCCCTTGTGATCTATGGCTGCTACCGCCTTCTTCAGCGGCGAAGGTTCACCTGATCCGAACGGGTATCCAGGGCATCCCGCAGTCCGTTTCCCACCATGGTGAATGCCAGTACCATCAGCATGATGGCGAACCCCGGAATAAATGCCAGAAATCCCTTGTTGACAATGATAAACCCGTAGTGATCCTTGATCATCCCCCCCCAGGAGGGCACGGGAGGCTGTACGCCGATCCCCAGGAAACTGAGTCCCGCCTCCATGAGGATGGCCGTGGCAAAATTGGCCGCGGAGATGATTACCACGGGCGCGATCACGTTGGGAAGGATATGCCTGGCGAGGATGGTCACCGGCCGTGCACCGATGGCCCTGGCTGCTTCCACATATTCCATCTCGCGGATGCTGATCACCTGTCCCCGCACCACCCTGGCCACTTCGACCCACATGGTCAGTCCCACCGCAACAAATACCTGCCAGTAGCCCTTCCCCAGCACCAGGGTGATTGAAATGACCATCAGCAGGGTGGGAATGGACCAGACGACGTTCACAAACCACATGATCACCTTATCGGTCATTCCCCTGAAAAACCCGGCGATACCTCCCAGCACCACACCCACCAGCAGGGATATGAATACGGCAATGAATCCCACCGAAAAACTGACCCTGGTCCCGATGATGATCCGGCTCAGCAGATCCCGGCCGAACCGGTCCGTACCCAGCCAGAATTGTTTCCTGACAAGGTGGTCCTCCAGAACCTCCCTGATCAAATCTTCACCGCTGCGCCGGATGGTCTCTCCCGAGACCAGTGCCACCTCCCAGATTCCGTCGCGGTAGCTGCAGCCTTCCGCACGGATGGGATAAATGATATCGGGGATCAAAAGGCCGGAGATGAATTCGTCCTCCCTGTATCTGCTGTATTCCCTGTAAACCAGCCGGGAATGGTCGATCCATACAGAATCAACCGGTATGTAACGGTAATCGCTTTCCCTGCCCCTGAAAATCCCTTCCATCCATCCTGCGGCGGCAGAAGGCCTGTTGTACCTGACCCTGATGAAATCGGCCCTGAACCCGGGGCGTTCGGTGGCTATTTCCAGTATCTGGGTATTGGCGTTGGGCGTCTGGTCCGGACTGATCACATAGGCAAAGAGGGATACCAGGAAAGCCAGGCAGATAAGGACCATACCCGACAGGGCCAGAGGATTCCTCCTGAACCTTGACCAGGTGATCTTTCCGGGTGAAATCCCTTTTTTCCAGCGGAACATCGCTCAGTATTTTCTGCCTTTCCAACCTGATCCGGTACAAAGCAATGCCGCCAGGATGGCCAGGTGGTAAAAATAGTAAAATAGCGCAGCCGGAAGGAAAAACCAGAGGGCTTTTCTCTGTCCGGTCAGACGGGTTACGGTGTGCAGCAGGAAATAATCCGACAGTGTTTTTATCGCCAGGGCCGGGATCAGGCAGATCCACCAGGAAGGGAAGAAAATCAACCAGCAGGGGATGGACAGCACCAGCAGATTCGTGACGGTCACCACCACGGCCAGCAGCTGAATATCCTTCATCCCGTAATGCCTGGTTTTTGAACTCCAGCGGACCCGCTGATGGATCAGGGATCCCAGACCGGGTGCCGGACTGGTTTTAACCATGGCTGCCCGGTCAGGATTGAAGGATAACCGCTTCCCCAGTCTCCGGGCTCCGATCATCAGGAACATGTCATCTCCCGATGCCACGGTTACCGAAGGGTCAAACCGCCGGGTCTCCGTATAAAGCTGCCGGGAATATCCCAGATTCGCTCCGCTGCACATCACGGGGCGGCGATAATGGAAAGATCCGGCTCCTGTGCCAACGAGACTCAGCAGATCAAGCCGCTCGAAGGTCTCCTTAAAACCGCCCGGCCCTTCAGGTGTGGTAACCAGACCCGCAACCATGTCCGAAGGATACTCCCCGAGGAAAGCCACATGGGATGCGATAAACTCCGGACCCAGCCTGCAGTCGGCATCGGTCTGGATGATCCAGGATGCGGAAGCCTGCTGAATGGCGGTAAAGATGGCATCTTTCTTGCCGGATTTTCCCTCCTGAAGCTTCAACAACCAAAACCCGGCCCTTCCTTCCAGAAGCTTCTGCAGCTTCTCCCCGGATCCGTCGTCCGAGTGATCGTCGACGAACAGCACTTCCAGTTGTTCCCGGGGATAATGCTGGGCCGAAAGATCATTCACCAGGTTTTCCAGGTGCTCCGCCTCATTTCTGAAAGGAATGATCAGGGTGACCGGGATGGGTTTTTCCGGTTGTGGATCAGCGGGACCTTCAAGTCGCTTTAATCCGATGGAAAGCACCAGGATGGTCACCGCATAAAACAGGATAAAAAAGAGGATCACTGCAGCTGCGGCGGACATATGAAACTATGATTGCCGGTCAAAAAATGATTGCATGAGCTCGAAAAGTTTTCTGAACTGGAGGGGTTTGGAAAGATATCCCGCACACCCGGCATTTCTGCAGGCCTGTTCATCTTCATCAAACGCGTTGGCCGTGGTGGCGATGACGGGCAGACCGGGACAGATATTCCGGATCCTCCGGGTAGCTTCCAGACCGTTTATTTCAGGCAGCTGAAGGTCCATGAGCACCAGACTGATCTGCGGATTCTCCCGGCAGATCTCAATGGCCTCCCTCCCGTTTGTGGCCCGGACCAGCATGACATTAACCCGGGAAAGCAGAGCCGATATGAGCTTGAAGGATATATCGTTATCTTCCACCACAAGAACTGTCCTGCCTTTGAAATCATAGCTGTATTTGTCGTCTGCATCCATCTTCATCCCAGTAAAACACCGATGATCGTGGCCGATAACAATGAAGCCAGCGTCCCTGCCAGCAGTGCACGCATCCCGAATTGCGCCAGCAGGACCCGCTTCCCGGGTGCCAGGGCCCCTATCCCCCCGATCTGTATCCCGATGGAGGCAAAATTGGCAAAACCGCAGAGCATGTAAACCGACATGATGATGGACTTCGGATCGACAAACGCACCGGCGGTTTTCAATTCTGCCAGCCCAATATAGGCCACAAATTCCGTGAGGATCAGTTTCTTGCCGAGCAATGACCCCACCAGGGTCATGTCCTCAGCCGAAACGCCCAGCAACCACATGAAGGGTGACAGTGCATATCCCAGCATGAATTCCAGGCTCATTTCATGATACTTTCCGCCTGTCATGGAAGCGATCCTTTCATTCAAATGAGTCCAGTCACCCACCTTCACAAAAATAAAATTGAACATGGCAATGAAGGCCAGAAAAACCAGCAGCATGGCGGCCACATTGACCGCCAGTCTCAATCCGTCACCGGTGCCGTTTGAAATGGCATCCAGTGCATTCTTGCCTATCCCGCTCCTGGAGACCCGGATCTCCCTGTTCACATCTTCTGTCTGGGGCACAAGGATCTTCGAAATTACCACCACCCCCGGGGCGGCCATGACCGAAGCCGTGAGCAGGTGTTTGGCAAAAATGATCTGCTGCACCGGATCCCCTCCGCCGAGAAAACCAATATAGGCTGCCAGCACACCGCCGGCCAGGGTGGCCATCCCTCCCGACATGACCAGCAGGATCTCGGAACGGTTCATTTTTTCAAGGTATGCCTTGATAAGCAGCGGTGATTCCGTCTGGCCCAGGAAAATATTTCCCGCCACGGAAAGACTCTCCGCCCCTGAAAGCCCCAGGGAACGTGAAAGCAGATAACCCAGGATCTTTACCAGGAACTGGACGACCCCCAGGTAAAACAGCAGGCTCATGAGCGCGGAAAAGAAGATGATGGTGGGCAGAATGGAGAAGGCGAAGTTCTGCAAAGCCGGATCCACCTTTCCGGTCTGGTTGTTTTTCAATAGAAAGGTAACCCCTTCGCCGGTAAAGGCCAGGATTTTCACAAATATTTTCCCGATCACCTCAAAGAAATCCTGGATGAAGGGCACATAGAGGATCCCAACCGCCAGCACCAGTTGCATCAGCAATCCGACACCCACCATTTTCCAGGCAATGGCCTTCCGGTTTGTACTGAAGATCCATGCGATGAAGATCAACACGCCCATTCCCAGCAGTCCGCGCAGAAGACGCACAACGCTAAAGCTGAATCCTGTCATTTCCGGCAGGATGTTCGACATGGATGCTGCATGTGCTGGTTCCTGGATGAGCAGGGCAGACAGGGTGTCTGCGATCAGTGTATCGGGGATCATTTTGACCGGCGGTTAATCTCATCCCTGATCTCCGACGCCCGCTCATAGTCCTCCTTGGACACGGCTTCGGCAAGCAGGGCCTTTAACTCTTCCATGCTGATTTCAGAAAGGTCCTGGCGCGGGATTTTTTTCTTCTTTTTTCCGGGAGGGGGGGCTTTCTCATGTGTTTCGGTCCCCTCGGCCTGTTCAAGTCCCGTTCCTTTCTCAAAATCAAGGATAATACCTGCTTTCTCCACAATTTCCTCGGTGGTATAGATCGGACACTGGAACCGGAGTGCCAGGGCAATGGCGTCGGATGTCCTTGCATCCAGGGTAAGCTGCTGATCGCCGTTATCGCAAATGATATTGGCAAAGAAGACCCCATCCTCGAGCTTGTGGATGTTCACCTCCAGGATGCGGATCCCGTAAGACTGGGAAAAATTCTTAAAAAGGTCATGGGTGAGCGGCCGCGGCGGGGTCAATCCCTCAAGTTCAATGGCAATAGCCTGGGCTTCAAACCCTCCCACGATGATGGGAATCCTTCTGTTTCCATCTTCCTCCGACAGAACCAGGGCATATGCACCCGATTGAGTCTGGCTGTATGATATGCCGAGAACATTTAACTTTATTTTCCCCATACCTGCAAATGCACGCTTTCGTCACAAATATAGAAATAACTCCGACATAATCCGAACACATAATTATTACCCGGCAGGCATCAGGCACCCTTTTCCCGTAAAAATATTTCAGTCAATTCTTTGCCGGTCCTTCAATCTTTTCTATCTTTGCGAACCCAAAAAACCGACTTTGGGAAAAAGATTACCATCATGTATGCAATTGTTGATATCGCAGGACAGCAGTTCAAGGTTGAAAAAGACCAGAAATTATATGTCCACCGGCTTCAGGGCGAAGAAGGAGATAAAGTTTCTTTCGACAGGGTCCTGATGATCGATACGGGTGAAAAGGTTGTCATCGGTGATCCCATGGTGAAGGACGCATCAGTCGAAGCCACGATACTGGGTCATGTGAAGGGTGATAAGGTACTTGTATTCAAGAAAAAGCGCAGAAAAGGGTATCAGAAACTGAACGGACACCGGCAGTACCTGACACAAATCCAGGTAGCGGATATTTCTGAAAAAACTCCCAAAAAGAAAGAAACCACACCCGAAACTGCAGAAAAACCCAAGGCAGCAGCCAAACCGGAAACTGCAGAAAAGCCGAAACCAGCGGCCAAAGCCAAAGCGGCAGAAAAGCCGAAACCAGCGGCCAAAGCTGCAGGAAAGCCGAAAGCTGCAAAGAAACCTGAAGCTGAAAAGAAGCCTGAAGCTGAAAAGAAGGGCGGCAATGATCAGGCTGACACTTGATCAGGAATTAAAACCACATTAATTTAATCAGGAAATGGCACATAAGAAAGGAGCTGGTAGTTCAAGGAACGGTCGGGAATCAGAAAGCAAACGACTGGGCGTGAAACTTTACGGCGGACAGGTAGTCAAAGCCGGCAATATTCTTGTAAGGCAGCGGGGGACGGTGCATCACCCGGGTTACAACGTGGGTATGGGAAAAGATCATACCCTGTTTGCCATGATCGACGGCAAAGTGAAGTTCTCCAGGAAAAGAGACAACAAATCCTATGTCTCTGTGGAACCGCTGGAAAACTGACAGATTCTTCGACCCGATATGACCTTATTTACCCGTAATGCACTACCTTTAAAGTGTATTGCGGGTTTTTTTATGTGTATACCATGCTGACCATCCAATTTATCAGGGATCACAGGGAAACCATTGTGAACCGGTTAAAAATCAAGAAATTCGACCAACCCGATATCATCGCTGCCATCCTGGACAGGGATGATGAACGCAGGAGCCTGCAGGTGGAGACCAACAGGTTGCAGGCTGAACTGAACCGCCTCAGCAAAGAGATCGGGATCCTTTTTCAGAAAGGAGAAAAAGAAAAAGCTGTCGATCTGAAGCATCAAAGTTCGGCCATCAAGGAACAGGTGGAACAATTCGAACGCAGATTTCAGGAGACCTCCGAAGAATTGAATGAGCTCCTGGTACAGGTGCCGAACGTTCCCCACCTGTCCGTCCCGGAAGGGAACACGGAAAATGATAACCGGCTCATCAGGGAAGGGGGAAAGATGCCGGATTTACCCGGGAATTCCCTTACTCACTGGGAACTGGGAGCAAAATATGACCTGATCGATTTTGAACTGGGTGTTAAGATCACCGGGGGTGGTTTCCCGGTTTTCAAGGGCAAAGGGGCCAGGCTGCAGCGGGCACTGATCTCCTGGTTCCTGGAAAGGAATACGGCAGCGGGCTACCTGGAGATCCAGCCCCCCCTACTGGTCAATGAAGCATCGGGTTTCGGGACCGGCCAGCTGCCTGATAAAGAGGGACAGATGTATCATGTGACCAGCGACAACCTGTACCTGATCCCCACTGCAGAGGTACCTGTGACCAACCTGTACAGGGATACGATCCTCCAGGCGGAAGATCTTCCCGTGAAAAATACGGCTTACACCCCCTGTTTCAGGCGTGAAGCGGGATCCTACGGGAAGGATGTGCGGGGACTGAACAGGGTGCATCAGTTCGACAAGGTAGAGATCGTACAGATCCAGCACCCATCCAGATCCTATGACGCCCTGGAAGAGATGGTGGATCACGTGGAACAGCTGGTGATTGCCCTCAATCTGCCTTACCGGATCATGCAGCTGTGCGGAGGGGACCTGGGATTTACTTCCGCCCTTACCTTTGATTTTGAGGTTTATGCGGCTGCACAAAATAAATGGCTGGAGGTCAGTTCCGTATCAAATTTTGAATCCTACCAGGCCAACCGGCTGAAGCTGCGTTTCAGGGAACCCGGCGAAAAGAAGCCCCTGCTGGCCCACACCCTCAACGGAAGTGCGCTGGCCCTGCCCAGGATCGTGGCCGCCCTGCTGGAAAACAACCAGACTCCGGAAGGCATCCTGATTCCAGAGGTGCTGCATCCCTATACCGGATTTACACAAATTTAGTCCAACCATTCGCAATCGTATGGGGGAAAAAAACCAGGGGAAAGCTTATCTGTTCGCCATCCTGGCCGTACTTTTCTGGTCTACGGTTCCCACGGCATTCAAGATCGGATTGCAGCACCAGGACAGCTACCAGTTACTCACAGGAGCCTCCATCACTTCGGCTGCGGTTCTCCTGCTGATCATCCTTTTGCAGGGGAAGCTGAAACTGCTGCGTGGCCTTCGGTGGCCGGACCTTGGTTTTTCCATCCTGATGGGATTGATGAACCCCGTGGTTTACTACCTGATCCTTTTCAAGGCCTACTCCATTCTGCCCGCCCAGGTGGCCCAGCCGCTCAACATGGTATGGCCCATCGTGCTGGTCATCATTTCGATCCCCATGCTCCGGCAGAAAATAGGATGGATCAGCATCGGAGCCATGGTCCTCAGTTTTGCGGGGGTGATCCTGATCTCCCTGCAGGGCGGCACCGGAGGAGCGGACCCGCAAAACAGGCTGGGCATTTTCCTGGCCCTGTCCACCTCGGTCATCTGGGCCTTTTACTGGGTGTTCAACATGAAAGAAAGGCGAGATCCCGTGATCAGGCTCTTTCTCAATTTCCTGTTTGCAGCAGGCTTCCTGCTGGCGGGCGGTCTGCTGAGGCAGCCTGTCCTGCCGGCGTCGACCGAAGCATGGCTTACTGCGATTTATGTGGGTATATTCGAAATGGGTGTTACATTTGTACTGTGGTTGCTTGCACTGCAGCATGCTTCCACCACCGACCGGATAAGCAACCTGGTTTATATGGCTCCTTTTCTGAACCTTTTCATTGTAAACCGGGTGCTTGATGAAAAAATCTTTCTGACCACGCTTTTTGGGATTATCCTGCTGGTATCGGGAATTCTGGTCCAAAATACACTGGGGAGACATGCACGGAAAAACCGACAGAATTATCCTGGGCATTGATCCGGGAACCAACCTCATGGGTTACGGGGTGATCCACGAGACCGGAAACAAACCGGCGTTTGTGGAAATGGATGCGATCGACCTGAAAAAGAGCGGGGATCATTACATGAAGCTCCGGAAGATCTATGAGTGCACCCTTGCGCTGATCGAAAAATACCTGCCCGATGAAGTGGCCATTGAATCACCCTTTTTTGGCCGCAATGTCCAATCCATGCTCAAGCTGGGAAGGGCCCAGGGAGTGGCCATTGCTGCTGTGATATCCAGGGATCTGCCTGTATTCGAATACGCCCCCAGGAAGATCAAACTTGCCATTACCAGCACAGGTGATGCCTCCAAGGAGCAGGTGGCACGAATGCTTGTACGGATGTTTGACCTGGATACCATCCCCAAAAACCTGGATGCAACTGATGGTCTGGCTGCAGCGGTGTGTCATTTTTACCAGCGTGAGCCCATTGGCGGTTCCACTTCCGTCAAGAGTTGGGAATCTTATATCAAAAAGAATCCGGGAAGGGTTAAATGACCCCGGCTTACTTCACCGCTGCGGAGATCAGACTGGCAGTGGCCCGGAACTCCTCCTCCGTGAATTTGAGTTTGGGTCTGCTGAATTCAATGTCATAAAGACTGTTGATGGGGATCAGATGGATATGGGCATGGGGAACTTCAAGCCCCAGGACCGCCAACCCCACCCGTTTGCAGTCCATCGTGCTGTCAATGGCCCTGGCTACCTTTTTGGCGAATACCATCATTCCTCCCAGCACGTCATCCTCCAGGTCAAACAGATAATCCGTCTCCACCTTGGGGATCACCAGGGTGTGGCCCCTGGCAAGCGGATTGATATCCAAAAATGCATAATAGCGTTCATCTTCATGGATCCTGTAAGAAGGGATCTCTCCGGAAACAATTCTGGAAAACAGGGTAGACATGATCGATTGGAATGAATGGAATACTGAATTTATAAATCAATGGCAATGATCTCAAATGACATCAATCCGGAGGGAACCCGGATGTCCACCACGTCGCCTACTTTCTTTCCAAGCAATCCTTTGGCGATGGGAGTGGTGACTGCTATCTTTCCTGATTTGATGTCCGATTCACTCTCGGACACCAGGGTATATTCAACCGTCTGGTTATTCTTGATATTCTTGATCTTCACTTTATTGAGGATCTGCACCCGGGATGTGTCAATTTTGGATTCATCAATGATCCTTGCATGCGCCACCAGGTTCTCCAGCCTGGCGATCTTCATCTCAAGCATTCCCTGAGCCTCTTTGGCCGCTTCATATTCTGCATTTTCTGACAGATCACCCTTGTCCCTGGCCTCCGCAATTTGCAGCGAGATAGCCGGCCTTTCCACATAGATTAAATGGTCCAGTTCCCTTTTCAGATTGGCCAGACCCTCCTCAGTCATGTAAGAAGCTTGTGCCATTGGAATTTCCTCCTTAAAACATAATAAAAACAAAAAGAATCCCGCTAATTCCGGAACTCTTTGGATACAAAATTATAAAAAAATAATTAATATTCAGTACGATTGATGATGGCCGAATAGATCACTGCCGTGGTCGCATTGAAATCTCTGACGATGTCAAAAAAATCGTATCCTTCATACACCCCGAGCTCGATCACATCCAGTTGATCGGCCGGTTCCTGGACATCAGAAAAAACCGATTCACCCTCCTTGATTTCCTGGACTTCAGGAAAAGTTGATTCACTCCCCGGTACGCCCTGAGAACCCCGTAATCCCTTCTGCTGGTCTTCCCTTTCGGTTTTGTGCAAAGCTTCGTATTCCTTCCACATGCCCGTGGCCCTGGTTTCAACTTCCTGTGAACGTTCACGTTTCATTGCAGCGACCTGCTCATGCATGTCGGTCTTCCGGCTGACATCCTCCCTGACTTCTTCCACCTCCACTCCCTCTTCCCTTCCCATGTTGAAGACCTTCTCCAGCTTCTGGAGTAAATCATCCTCTCTCCCTGTCTGCCCGGGTTGTGAACCCGCCCCGGCCGGTTTCTTTTTCCGTCCCAGCAAGCCGACCAGCACGACCACCAGTGTGATCACCACATAGAGAATGGTTCCAATGTCGAATTCTCCGTCCATCTTTCAGCAATTGTTATACAATATTAATGGTTTTAGTGAGTTAAGATACAAAAAATTGACAATTTTTGTACATTGTCCGGCCGATGCGCAAAACAAAAATGACACTCCTGTGCGTTCTCCTGGGCCTGTTCCAGGGGATGGTCCTGCCTTCCTGTGAAACCAACCGCGGGGAACTGATTCCCTATCTGGAGTTCGATATCTATCTGCTGCTCTATGCCGACCTGGCCGACCTGGGGATCGGCGGCACCAAGCTCATCGACGGCGGAGTGAACGGGATCGTGATCTACAGGGAGTCCGACCTGGAATTCCATGCATATGACCGGACCTGTACCATGTGGCCCGAACATGATGCGGCGGTGACTGAAGACCCCACCTTCTTCGGTGTCTTTGAATGCCCGGTGTGTGGTTCCACCTACCTGCTCATGAACGGGGGTGAACCCAATTCAGGTCCGGCCCGTTACCCGCTCGTGGAATACAGTACATCCCTCAACGGCGATGTGCTGCGCATCTTCAATTGATCAGTACCTGTAGTGATTCGGTTTGAAAGGACCTCCTTTCTTCACCCCGATGTATGCTGACTGCCTGTCGGTCAGGGTGGTCAGCTTCACGCCCAGCTGGTCCAGGTGAAGCCTGGCCACCTCTTCATCCAGTTTTTTCGGAAGCATGTAGACGTCGATGCGGTAGTCATTCCTCCATAGTTCCATCTGTGCCAGGACCTGGTTGGAAAAGGAATTGCTCATCACAAAGGAAGGGTGACCGGTGGCACATCCCAGGTTCACCAGCCTTCCCTCGGCAAGCAGGAAAATAGCATGCCCGTCCCCGTAAATGAACTTATCCACCTGGGGTTTGATGTTCACCCGCCTGATCCCCGGCCATTCCATCATCCGGTCCACCTGGATCTCATTATCGAAATGACCGATGTTACAGACGATGGCCTGGTCTTTCATCTGCGCCATATGTTCGGCCGTGATCACATCCGTGTTCCCCGTGGCGGTGACGAAAATATTTCCTTCCCTGATGGCCTCCTCCATCGTGGTGACCTCGAATCCTTCCATGGCTGCCTGCAGCGCACAGATGGGATCTATTTCCGAGACAAGGACCCTGGCCCCGTAAGATTTCATGGAGTGCGCACAACCTTTTCCCACATCACCGTAACCGGCCACCACGACCACCTTTCCCGCAATCATCACATCGGTTGCCCTTTTGATGCCATCCGCCAGTGATTCCCTGCAACCATAGAGATTGTCGAATTTGGATTTGGTAACCGAGTCATTCACGTTGATGGCCGGAAAAAGCAACCGTCCCTGTTCTTTCATCTGGTAAAGCCGGTGGTTCCCTGTGGTTGTTTCCTCGGAAACCCCTTTCATCTCCGGAACGATCCTGTGCCACCTGCCCGGGTCTTCCTGCCGGATCCCCTTCAGTGTTTCCAGGATCACTTTCTCTTCCCGGCTGGCGGGGTTCACATCCAGCAGGGACGGATCATCCTCTGCTGCATACCCCCTGTGCACCATCAGTGTGGCATCGCCGCCGTCATCCACGATCAGGTGCGGACCTTTTCCCCCGGGAAAATTCAGTGCCTGGGCCGTACACCACCAGTACTCCTCCAGGGTTTCGCCCTTCCAGGCGAAGACCGGGATACCGCTTGCTGCAATGGCTGCAGCCGCATGATCCTGCGTGCTGAAAATGTTACAGCTTGCCCACCGCACGTCCGCTCCCAGGGCAGCCAGGGTTTCGATCAAAACCGCCGTCTGGATGGTCATGTGCAGCGATCCGGTGATCCTGGCCCCCTTCAGCGGTTTCTCATCCGCATATTTATTCCTGATGGCCATCAGGCCCGGCATTTCTCTTTCCGCGATCTCCATCTCCAACCTGCCGAAATCCGCCAGTTTGATATCCGCTACCCTGTAGGGAAGGGTTTCTTTGTATGTCATTGTTTCCATGAATCTTGTGTTTATGATAAAATGCACTGGTCCCGTGGGAAGCAGCATACAAAAATACACTTTTCCGCAGAGATATGCCAGCGAAATGTCAGATATGCCCGCCCGGACCGTCATCCATTATAATCCCTCAGCAGCCGGTCCGCCGTAATCCTGTCTTTATCGAGCTGGTTTTTCAGTTCGTCAATTCCGCTGAATTTCATTTCATCCCGGATCCGCTGGATAAAATGGATGACCACCTGTTCACCATAAAAATCCCCCGTTACATCAAAAATGTGAGTTTCGATGGTCTTTACCTCGGAGGCACTGTCTATTGTGGGCCTGTACCCGATATTCAGCATCCCGCTGTATGTAGCTCCCTCCCGTTCGATCCTTACAGCATACACCCCGCCCAGGGGAATCAGCTTGTAAGGATCCAGCGGGTGAACATTGGCCGTGGGGTATCCGAACTTTCTGCCAATGCGGTTCCCCTCGACGATGGTCCCCGTAAGATAATAGTGGTACCCGAGCAGTTTTTTTGCCTGCTCCAGTTGTCCGGTCAGCACTGCATTCCGGATCGTGGTTGAATTTACCTTTTCATGATTTCCCGCCAGTTCCGGCAACTGCACGATCCGGAAACCATGGGTGCGGGCACAATCGTTCAGCTGTCCTGCATCTCCCTTTCTTTCACGCCCGAACTTGTTGTCATATCCCATGATCAGCACCTCCACCCCGATCTTTCCCACCAGGTACTTCACGACAAATTCGCATGCTGAAAGAGAAGCCACCTCCCTGTTGAAAGGAACAATGATGAGCCGGTCCACACCCCTTTTTTCCAGTTCCCTGGTTTTTTCCTCCAGCGAATGCAGCAGCCTGAAATCCCATACATCCTTGTTCAGTACAATCCTGGGATGTGGCCACAGTGTCACCACGGCCGATTCGCCCCGGTTCCTCCCGGCCTGCTCCTTCAGATTGTCCAGGATAAACTGGTGGCCCTTATGCACACCATCGAAAATCCCGATGGTCACCACGGGCCGCCTCGCAACAAAAGGCTCATCAATCAGGTTTACTTTCATGCGTTCATGGCTGAATAAGTGCACAAATTTAATAAATTTAGAGTGCTGAAATTTTTCATTAAACATCCTGCTGCCATGAAGGTTCTCGATCTGATAAAAAACGATCCCTGGCTGGAACCCTACAGCCCGGCCATCCTCCGACGCCATGAAAAGATCTTTGTCCGTGAAATGGAACTGGTCGGGAGTCAGGGCTCGCTGCAGTCCTTTGCAAGCGGGCATCTTTACTTTGGACTGCACAGGCAGGATGGTGAGTGGGTAATGCGGGAGTGGGCTCCCAATGCCACAGCCATTTTCCTGATGGGTTCCTTCAATCAATGGCAGTTGAGCGATGATTACCGATTTGAAAGAAAGGAACATGGCAACTGGGAGATCCGGCTTCCCGGGCATATGATCGCACACGGGGATCATTACAAACTGGTGGTCAGATGGGATGGCGGTGAGGGTGAACGCATTCCTGTCTGGTGCAACCGGGTGGTGCAGGACCCAAACACAAAGGTCTTTGATGCGGAGCTATGGATGCCGGAAAACCGCTATGCATGGAAGCACCCGCTGCCCGATCTTGACGGATTCCAGCCCCTGGTCTATGAAGCGCATGTGGGAATGGCCACAGAAGAACACAGTGTGGGGACCTACACGGAATTCAGGGAAAAGATACTGCCCCATGTGGTGGAGGCCGGATACAATACACTGCAGCTGATGGCCATCCAGGAGCATCCCTACTACGGATCGTTCGGTTACCATGTTTCCAGCTTCTTTGCCCCGAGTTCCAGGTTCGGCAATCCCGATGAACTGAAAGCCCTGATCGATGAGGCACACAAACACGGAATGGCGGTGATCATGGATATCGTACATTCCCATGCTGTCAGAAATGAGGTGGAGGGACCGGGAAGATTTGACGGGGATCCCGGTCAGTATTTCCACCGGGGAGACCGGCGGATCCATGTGGCCTGGGACTCGCTCTGTTTCGATTACGGGAAAAATGAGGTGCTTCACTTCCTGCTATCCAATGTCAATTACTGGCTCACCGAGTTCAGGTTCGACGGGTTCAGGTTTGACGGGGTGACGAGCATGCTCTATTATGATCACGGGCTGGGTAAGGATTTTACCAGTTACGATTTTTATTTCGACGGCGGACAGGATGAAGATGCCCTTACCTATCTTTCACTTGCCAACAAAATGATCCAGGAGATACGGCCCGGGGCCATCTCCATTGCGGAAGACATGAGCGGATATCCGGGTCTCGCCGCACCCATCGAGGCCGGAGGCGTGGGATTCAATTACCGTCTGGCCATGGGAACACCGGACTTCTGGATCAAAACCATCAAGGAGCGTGCTGACGAACAGTGGAACATGCAGCAGATCTATCATGAGCTGACCAACAAGCGGGCTGATGAAAAAACGGTGGGGTATGCCGAAAGTCACGACCAGGCGCTCGTGGGTGACAAAACCATTATTTTCAGGCTGATCGACAAGGAGATGTACTGGCACATGAACAAAGCGTCCCAAAACCTGGTGGTGGACCGGGGCATCGCACTCCACAAGATGATCCGTCTGATCACAGCCGCCGCTGCAGGGAACGGATACCTGAATTTCATGGGCAATGAATTCGGTCATCCCGAATGGATCGACTTTCCCCGGGAAGGCAATAACTGGTCCTACAAATATGCCAGGAGACAGTGGAGCCTGATGAAAAACAAAGACCTGAGGTATCATTTTCTGTCAGACTTCGACAGGGAGATGATCCGTCTCATCAAAAAATCCGGGATCTACCAGACCTCCTGCAACCATGTGAAAACTGACCAGGGGGACCTGGTGATCGCCTTTGAACGCAGGGGACTGCTTTTCATTTTTAATTTTCATCCCTCCCATTCATACACCGATTACGGCCTGGCGGTGGATGCAGGCAAATACAAACCGGTGCTTTGCACCGACTCACCGGAGTTCGGGGGGTTCGGACGATACGATACGGCAACGATCCACCGTTCCATGGTAGAGAAATCTTTCGGCCTGAAACATAACCTCAAAGTGTACCTTCCTTCACGGACCGGGATTGTGCTGAAACGGATGAAGACACCGGCAGTCAGGTAGGTGCCGAACCCTGCCTGCATTGCCTAGAGCCACCGGACCAGCGGGAAGTCCATCCTGTGGGGGATCAGGTCGTGTTTCGGATAGATGCGGAACCCGATATCAAACAGGCCGGTTTCATTGACATGCTGTTCAAACGTGTACTCGGCGATTGATCCTTCGTGTTTTGTACAGGTGAAGTCGACTGTCCCCCGATAAATGGACTCTTCTTCGTTCCGCGCACTGTTCACAAGCACCAGCTCCACGCCGATCTCCCTGAAAGTAAGTCCGTCCAGGTCCAGTACCACTTTCCCCGTATAGGTCTCGCCCACCTTGAACTCTTCCCGTGTCACATCCGGGAATTCATGTTCTATTACCCGGATGTTCTTCCAGTGGGTCAGGATCCTGTGCTTCCAGTGTGCCAGTTCTTTGGAAATGCGGTAATCCTTCTCCTTCATCTTCCTTGTACGCTGGTAAAGCTTCATGTAAAACCGGTCCAGGTAATCACGCAGCATCCTGTTCATGGTGAATTCCGGAGCCACATGGGCAATGGTATTTCTGATCATCCCGATCCAGTCCTCCGGGATGTCTTCCTCGTTCCGCTGATAAAATTTTTCAATGACATCATTTTCCAGCATGGAATAGATCCGTTCAGCGTCCAGTTCATCCTGCAGTTCCTGGTTATCAAATGAACGATCGATCGGCAGCGCCCAGCCTGCGTCATGACGGTAACCTTCCGCCCACCATCCGTCCAGGACACTGAAATGCATGGTCCCGTTCATCACTGCTTTTTCTCCGCTCGTTCCCGAAGCCTCCAGCGGTCTTGTCGGGGTATTCAGCCAGATATCCGCTCCCCGTATCAACCGTTTGGCCAGCTGGATATTGTAATTCTGGAGAAAAACGATCTTTCCCAAAAATTCCGGCCGCTTGGAATACTCCACGATCATCTTGATCAGGTCCTGACCGGGGATATCCCTGGGATGTGCTTTCCCTGCAAATACGAACTGGACAGGTTTCTTGGGATTGTTCACGATCCGCGCAAGCCTTTCCGGATCCCTGAACAGCAGGTGGGCTCGTTTATAGGTGGCAAAACGCCTGGCAAAAGCAATGGTCAGCGCATCCTTGTTCAGGGTATGGGCAATCTCCAGCATTTGTCCGGGATTATCCATGATCTTTGAAGAAACCATGGTGAACTGCTCCTTGATATAATTGATGAGCCTTTCTCTTTCATCCGACTTCAGTTCCCATATATCCCGGTCGCTCACAAATTTGATCTTGTCCCACATGAGCCGGTCCTCCTGTCTCATGAAACAGTCATCCCCGAATGTCTTCTCATACAGTTTTCTCCAGCCCGGAGCAAGCCATGTCGGAAGGTGCACTCCGTTGGTAACGTGACCGATATGCAATTCCTCTGACAGATATCCCGGCCATAACCCCTTGAACATTTTCCGGGTTACTTTTCCGTGCAACCTGCTGACACCGTTTACTTCCTGTGAAAGCTTTACGGCCAGTACGCTCATGGAGAACTTCTCGTCCTTGTTGTTGGGATGATACCTCCCCAGGTTCATGAACTGGTTCCAGGTGATCTTCAGCCGTTCCGGATAATGAGCCACGTATTTGCGCATCAAATCCTCATCAAACGAATCGTGTCCTGCCGGGACCGGCGTATGCGTGGTGAAAAGGCTGGATGCCCGCACCACCTCCATGGCCTCGGGATAGGTCATGTTCTCAGTCTGGATATATTCCCTGAGCCTCTCCAGACCGATAAAGGCTGCATGCCCTTCGTTGCAGTGATACAGGTCGGTCTCAACGCCGATGGTGCGCAGCGCCCTGATCCCCCCGATACCGAGCAGGATCTCCTGTTTCAGCCGGTTCTCGTTGTCTCCGCCATACAGGTTATGGGTGATGGTCCTGTCATCCGCCTGGTTGGCCTCATAATCGGTATCCAGGAGATAGAGCGGAACCCTTCCCACCTGAACCTTCCAAATTCTTGCGTGCAGGGTTCTTCCCGGCAGGACGATCTGTATGCTTTTCCAGTTACCCGCTTCATCCCTGACCGGTGTGACCGGAAGCCTGGACAGATCCTGCGGATCACTCTGCGCCACCTGTTCCCCGCCAGCCGAAATCAACTGCCGGAAATATCCGTAACGGTAAAGCAGGCCGACCCCGATCATGCTGAGATTGTAATCGCTGGCCTCTTTCAGGTAATCACCGGCCAGCAGGCCCAGTCCGCCTGAGTAGGTGCTGAGCGAATTGTGCAGGCCGAATTCCATACTGAAATAGGAGATGGAAGGTTTCCCTTCCCTCGGTGGTTGCTCCATATAGTCCCGGTATGACTGATAAACCCTGTTCAGTTTGCCGATAAAATCCTGGTCTTTCTCATACTTTTTCAACACCTCATAAGGCAAGCGTTCCAGCAGTTCGACAGGATTCTCCCCCACTTCACGCCAGAGGTCGGGATTCATGGACTCGAACAGATCTCCGGCTTCCTGGGTCCATGACCACCACAGGTTACGGGACAACTCCTCCAGTATTTTTAACTGTTCGGGTATATCCTGCTGGACCAGTACACGTCTCCAGTGGGGCTGAATATCCACCAGCACCTGTTCTGTTTCGGGAAGCCGTTCAATCCGCTCCTTCTCATAAACAATACTCTTCTTCCCGGAGGCGCTTTCCAGTGCCCTGTCAAAAGCCTGCCACTGGTGAACGACCAGGTTCTCCCAGAGTAGGTTCCTGGAGATTTCACAGGCCTCCTTTCTGATCTGCTCCTTTTTCTCCGGCTCGAGACTACAGAATTCATGGATTATTTTGCCAATGGCGCCGGTTACTTCAGCACCATTGAAATCATCCCTGGGGATCACCCTGATCCCTTTCAGCTCTTCTTTAAACTTCTGATTGATCCAGTGCCCGAATCCCGTGAGGGTGGTAGTCACCGTGGGAATGCCGAAAGCAAGGCTTTCCAGCGGGGTATATCCCCAGGGTTCATAATAGGAGGGGAATATGGTCAAATCCAGTCCGATGAGCACATCATAATAGGAAAGATTGAACACACCGTCCCTTCCATCCAGGTAAGAGGGGACAAAAATTACTTTGACCCTGTCCGCTTTGTCATTACTGAGACCGTTACTGTTGATCCTGTTCAGGATCATGTCATGCTCCATATAATGGAGGTTGTGGGTAAGGTGCCTGCCCGTAAACTCGGATTCAATATGACCTTCCAGCGCCTCCACAAGCTTTTTACGGGGACCGTAATGATTGGCGGGGATCAGGATAAATGCCACCATCGTTTTGCCGCATTCCTTGCTTTTGTTCAGGGCACCCAGTGCATCGATGAAAAGATCGATCCCTTTGTTCCTGAATTCATACCTTCCGCTGGTTGCCACCAGTATGGCTTCCCCGGGGATCTTCTCCCCACAGAGCAGGGAGGCTACCTGCAGCATCTTTTCCCGGGCCGTTTTTCGTTTTTCAGCATACTCCTTATCAGCCGGGATCAAACTGTCGTCAAAGCCGTTGGGGATCACCACGTCCACTTTTCTCTCATGGAACTGCAAACATTCCCTGGCCGTGAGTTCACTGACCGTGGTAAATGCATCCGCCTGGTTGCTTGCCAGTTTTTCAAGGGAGTGCTTGGAGATGATATTCAGTTCCCTCGCTTTCTGGTCACCGTTCATCGCGGCCAGGTTGCTGTAGAACAACTGGTTGTTCCCTGAGATGGAACGTCCCACACAGGTGGCGTGGGTGGTGAAAACGGTCCCCACCTGGGGCTGGTACTGCTCCAGGTAAAGCAATCCCGCTCCCGTCTGCCATTCATGGAACTGGGCTACCACCTTGTGTTCCTGCAGCCCGTAAAAGCCCAGGAAACTCTCAATGGCTTTGCCCGAAGCATATCCGAACAGGGCCGGTTCAATATAGTCCCACTGGCCGTTGATGGAGTCCAGCTTGTAGGTCTCCCACAGGCTCTTGAAAATGTCGTTTTTCTCGTTGAAAAAAGATGTGAAGTCCAGAACCACAGCCACCGGTTTACCGGCAACTTTCCATCGTCCGATCCGCACACGGATCCCATCCCTGAATGCCTCTTCCCTCCATTCGGCATAGAGGTTTTGATCCTCCTCGAATTCAGGATGTTCTGCATTATCCCGCCACACGTCCGGTCCGATGGTGATGTAATGGTCATTGAGCTCCCGGACCAGGCTCAATGCCTTGGTTGAAATGACCGTGTGGATCCCACCGATCTTATTGCATACCTCCCAGCTGACCTCGAAAAGATAGTCTGGTCTTATCATGTGTCTGAAGATTTTTTACCTGACGGCGACTTCTTACCTGCAGTGCTTGTCTTTTTTGTTTTCGGTTTCCCGGCTCCCGCAGGGCTCTTGCGCTGCTTCGGGGACCCGGGCTCACCTGTTTCAACCCGTCCCAGATTTTCTGATGCTGAAGGTTTGCGGACCGTCTTCCGGACCACTTTCCTGCCTGCCAGTTGTTTCTCAAGCCTTCTCAATTGTTCCTCCTTCTCCTGGATGATCTTGCTCAGTCTGGCCACCTGATCATCCACATGGGTTTTCAGCGCTGCATTCAGCCTGATCTCAAAATCGCTCAGGATATTCATGTAGTTGATGAAAGCTTCATAGGGCGTATCGAAGGGATTGAAATAGGAATGGACTTCCCCGTCGGAAAAGAACTTGGTGGACATATAGTAGAAATGGTCACTGACCTGAAGGTAGGCATAATCCTGCCGAATGGCCGGGTCTTCTACGCTGTAGACTTTATCACACAGCGAATACAGTTTTTCGAAAGCTTCCTGCTGCATCTCATTCCCCAACCAGGCGGTCAGGTCCCGTTCCTCGTCCGCCCATGAAATGGGATTGGGCACATTGGCTGCGGCGACTACCTGTAATTTATCGGCCACCTCGGAAGGGGTGCTGAAGGTAAATGGGGAATTTCTGAAAACCATTTCAGGAAATGCTTTCAGGAACTCAAAAATACCCGTTTCCTTCCACTGGTGTTCTCCGAAAGTTTCATAATCCAGGAAAAGGTTGATCACTTCCTCCTTTTTCGGCACAAGATTCAGCCATTTCACATATTTTTCAGCTGTCAGCGGATATTCAGACCACCCCTTGTTCGAGAACCTGAACGCAATATCGTCGCTGAGCTTGAAATTTTTTAACAACAATTTCAGTTTGGGATTCAGGGCATTGCAGTACAGATAATTGGGACTCTTCCACCCCAGCACATGCTTCGCTCCCTCGGTGAGCATGGCCTTGTACCCCATCTTTGCCACCCGTGCGCCGATCTCATCCGAATAGATCAACTCCGTATTCCTGAATACCTTCGGTACCTTCCCGAAATGCTCCTTCATCAGGTTCCGGTGTGCCTTTACCTGGCGTTCAAACTCGCCTCCCGCCTTCAGTGATGCCAGCGAATGTGAGTAGGTCTCAGAAAGGAACTCCACATGACCCGTATCGGCAAGTTTACGGAAACTCTCCAGTACTTCCGGTGCATAAAGCTTGAATTGTTCGATGGCAATCCCGGACATGGAATAAGCCACCCTGAACTTTCCCTGGTACTTCTGGATCATTTCCAGAATCAATTCATTGGCAGGCAGATAACATTTATCCGCCACCTTCTGAAGGATGGTTTCGTTGGAATAATCATCATAATAGTAATGATCGTTCCCGATGTCAAAAAACCGGTACCTCCGGAAGCGAAATGGCTGATGGACCTGAAAATACAAACAAATGGTTCTCATGGGTGTCACTTATGGTTTTACGAAACAAACGCCTTGTATATTGAATAGACTTTTTTCCCTGAATTTTCCCACTTCATATCATGCACCTCCTGGATGCCGTGCCTGGCGAACATCTTTGCCAGTGACGGATAATTCAGCAGGCCGTATATGGCATCCGCCATGGCATCCACGTCCCAGAAATCCACTTTTAACGTGTATCTGAGAATTTCTGCCACACCGGACTGGTAGGAGATGATGGAAGGCACATTGGACTGCATGGCTTCCAGGGGCGATATACCGAAAGGCTCCGATACGGACGGCATGACGTAAACATCACTGATGGAAAACATCCTGAACACATCATCGCCCCGCAGGAACCCAGTATAGTGGAAGCGGTCGGAGATCCCCAGCTTCGCGGTCCAGTGGATCATTCTTTCCAGCAGCTCCCCGCTGCCGGCCATCACAAACCGCACATTATCCATCTTCTGAAGCACTTTATAAGCGGCCTGCACAAAATATTCAGGCCCTTTCTGCATGGTGACCCGCCCGAGGAATGTAACCACTTTGTCGGTAATCCCCCGTTTCAGTTTCAGCCGCTCCTGGTCAGGAATCGGATCCACTGCATTGTAAACGGTCTCCACCTTTTCAGGACTGATCCCGTATTTTTCGATGATCGTGTTCCGGGTCAGGTTGCTCACAGCGATAATCCTGTCAGCCAGATGCATACCCATCTTTTCAATCTCAAAAACCCCTGGGTTCACATTGCCTCCGCTCCGGTCGAAATCGGTGGCGTGGACATGAATGATCAGCGGCTTGCCGGAAGCTCTTTTGGCCGCGATCCCGGCAGGAAAAGTGAGCCAGTCGTGTGCATGGATGATATCAATGTCCTGCGTGAGTGCTATCTCACCGGCTATGATGGCGTAATTTGCGATCTCACTGAATAAGTCTTTTCCATATCCTCCGGAGAAACTGAGCTTACCTCCCGTTCTGGTCTCAATGAATCTTTTACCACGATTTTCCGACTTTTTCACCAGCCTGGTATATTCTTCGGGTGATGTATACGGTACCAGGTTGGAATCGATCTCAATATAGGAGAGATCCTTCAGGTACTTTCGTTTCCTGATTTTCCGGACATCCACGGAAACATCACCTGCCCCCAGCAGACGGATCCTGCTCTGGTCTTCATCCCCGTAGGCCCTGGGAACAACGAACAGGATCTCCAGGCCGGGAATGGAAGACATGCCCTTCGTCAGTCCGTAACAGGCTGTTCCGAGACCTCCCGAAATGTGTGGTGGAAATTCCCACCCGAACATAAGTACCCTCATACCAGCGAGCTTTTATGTGTTCTCATTAAATTTTTCTATCATTTCTCCGATCCGGAGAAGGGCGGCTACTCCAGTTGCCTGGGATACGGATCCCCTGGGATGATGGGGCGGGTTTCCGTCATAGATCTCCGAGATGCTCCCGATCCCCCTGATGGACAATTGGTCCTCAAATCCGTCATACAACCGCTTGATAAGATTCTGTCCCGATTTTTTGTGAACCCGCAGATAGGCCGTTGCGAAATGCTCCAGGAACCAGGGCCATACCGTCCCCTGGTGATACGCCAGATTACGCTGCTCCTCATTTCCCTCATAAACACCTTTATAGGATTCATGCTTCGGGGAAAGGCTCCTTAATCCCCGCGGGGTCAGCAGCTCGCTCTCCACCACGTCCAGGACCGATTTCCTCCTTTCCCCGGAAAGCATGGAATATTTCACCGCCACAGCAATGACCTGGCTGGGCCGGACAGAAAAATCCTGCAGCGGACCATTCACATAATCGGCCAGGTATCCATTTTCCTCGTTCCAGAAAGCCTCATTGAACGAGTCATGTATCATCTCCGGCAGATGTTTCCAATCGCTGGTAAATTTTTGATCCGCTGTTTCGGCCCATTCCAGCGCCTGACAAATGGCATTGTACCACAGGGCATTCACTTCAACCGGTGAGCCACCCCTTTGGGTGACCGGGCGAGAGTGCACGACTCCATCCATCCAGGTAAGTGGCTTACCCGCTTCCTCTGCGTGAAGCAATCCATTCTCAATCATCCGGATGGTCCCCAGGGTACCATCACGGTAGGTTCTCAGGATCTGTTTGATCACTTTCCCGTACCTAAACCATATATCCAGGCCGGTATCATACTGCTGGAATTGCTGGAGCGCCCAGATGAACCAGAGGGGCGCATCCACCGCATTGAATGCAGGCTTTCCCTTGATCACCGTATTGGGGAAAAGTCCGCCTTTCATCCGCCGAACCATTGTGTCGATCACCGCATGGGCGGTTTCAAAATCTCCTGTGGTCATGGTGAGTCCCGGCAGTGCCATAAAAGTGTCCCTTCCCCAGGTTCCGAACCAGGGAAATCCAGCTTTGATCTCGGTGGAGTCGTTCCGCCTGACAATGAATTGCTGCGCGGCATTCAACAGGCAATTCTTGTAGCTGTTATTGGGGATACGCAGGTCCAGTTCAGCGGTAAACTTCCGCTTGAGCATTGAAGTGGCAATCTCCTTCAGCGAGGCTGAAAAGATGATGGATTCCCCTTTCCGAATGGACATTTCAAAATATCCCGGCACATATAAATCCTCCTTGTAGGGATATCCCCGCCTCTGTTCCTCCATGTATTCGATGTTATAGTACCAGTCAGGCACCGAGACAAATTCAACCTCTTTTGAGAACTGCATGTAAAGCCCGGGATAGGTATCGTATAACTTGGACATGATCCCGTTTTTCACGGGCGTATAGCGGATGTTGGCATAAAGGTTCGATTTACTCAACGCGTGGTAATTACGGAAAGCGAGAAAAGGCCTTAGCCGCAGGAGCGTCGGGGAGTGCGCATCGGTCAGCTCATACCGGATCAGTACCTGTTCTGCCCTGGATACCAGCAAAATTTCCCTCGTCAGGACCACGCCGCCCACACGGTAAACCAGGAAAGACCCCAGCGTGGCATCAAAATCACGCACATACTTGTGTCCTTTTGGCTGATAGTGGTCGCCTTCATACTTGTGGATGCCAAGGTTGAATTCTTTCTCATGCTGAATGATCGTCGGATCGATGTTGGATAAAAGCACATGGTGCTCTCCGTCCACCTCCTCCAGGGGACATACGAGCAACCCGTGGTATTTGCGGGTATTGCAGCCGATGATCGTGGTAGAGGCATAGGAACCCGCGCGGTTGGACCTGATCATCTCCCTGGAAAGTGAATATTCCAGATTTACCAGCTCTGACTTTTCAAACTTCAGGTAGCTCATGGATGCGAGAAATTTAATGGTAAATTACTTATTTTCGGTCCGCAAATTTAATACAATTAACCTTTTGGTCACCCGTTTTGTTTATGATCGGTTCAAATAAAATAACTTTGAATATAAGGCGTTAATAATTAATAGAATAGAAAGATATAAAATTATCACCCTTTTTCAAATTTTACACCGAAATATCACTTTGTCGATTCTTATTATTTTTACGCATTGAAAGTGTCTGAAGATGATCACCAGGATCCATATCATTTTTGCATTCCTGATACTGACCTGTATCGGTTGCAACCGGGGTGAGCGCACCGGTAATTCCTCCGGCAGGGAACCCGGACAGCCTGTGGGTATCCGTGGAACCCTGGAAAACGGTGCCGGTAAAACGGTAATACTCGATGAGATGGGGGCCAGGGAGCTGATCCCGGTGGATACGGCTGTATGTGATGAGACAGGAAGTTTTGAGATCAATTTTTCAGCCGAAGAGGTGGCGTTTTATGCACTGAGACTGGGAGGCCCCGGTTACATCACACTGCTGATCGAGCCGGGAGAAACCCTGAAGTTATCCGGGACCTATGGCCGCGATCATTCATACGAAGTGAAGGGCTCCAGGGGTTCGGCATTGCTCGGGGAACTTGCCTCGGAACATAAAAAAGCGCTGGATGCACTGGGAGAAATATCCAGGGAGAACCGGAAACGGTCCGGATCGCCAGGTTATGCGGAGATCAAGGCACAGCTTGACTACCGGTTTGATTCCATCACCGCGGATTTTACGCGCTATTCTGAAGGGTTCATCCGGCAGCATCCCGGATCGCTTTCCATCCTGGTGGCGCTGTATAATTTATACGGACCGGGGCTTCCCGTATTCAGCCCCGACCGGCATCTGGATGTTTACCGGTTCGTGGACTCCGCCCTGATGTCAAAGTACAGCGGGTTTGAAGCGGTTGAACTCCTGCACGCGCAGATCCAGGAAGCGGACCGTCAGCTGGCCCGTAAAAATCCGGTTATGCAGCTCCCCGAGGGAGAGATCGCTCCCGATTTTGTATCTTCGCAGCCTGACGGAAAAGAAATGGCCCTGTCAGATTTGCGTGGAAATTACGTACTTTTAAGCTTCTGGGCAGGATGGAGTAAGCTGAGCAGGGATGAGAATGTTACCCTGAAAAAGGCGCATATACGATACCGTGAACAACCTTTCAGGATCCTGCAGGTTTCACTGGACAGCGAAAGGGAGGTCTGGCTTCGGGCCATTGAAGAAGATCAACTGGACTGGGATCATGTCAGCGACCTGAGCAGATGGGAATCCCCGGTGGCCGATCTGTATCGCCTGGAAAAGATCCCTTCCAATGTCCTGATCGATCCGGCAGGAAGGATCATTGCAACGGATCTTTTCGGGAACCGGTTGCTGGAGCGACTGAATACATTATTTGAAAGCTGATATATGAAGAATCGATCACTGGTTTTCCTCATTCCCCTGATCATTTGCCTGGCATGCGACAGAGAGAAGGTTGTGGTGCGCGGAGTGGTGGACGGAGGCGCGCGCACGGGAGTCAGCCTGGAAAGACTGGATATCAACCGGACCACGGTCATAGACTCCCTCAGGACCGGGCGTGACGGGTCCTTCTCCTTTTCCACCCGGATCAAAGAACCGCAACTTTTGCTATTGAGGAATGACCGCGGGGAGATCCTCAACCTGCTTCCGTTTCCGGGTGAACGCATCTCGGTCAGTACCACCTACCATGCTTTCGGGGAAATCTACAGTGTCGAAGGTTCTCCTGAATCGGAGAAGGTCAGACTGCTTGTGGAGCACCTGCACTACACCAGAACGACCGTGGATTCCCTGGTAAAAGTGGCCGACTCCATCATGCAGCAGGAAGATCCCCGGCTTGCCCTCGTCCGGACAGCCTATACCCGGGCCCTGGTCGACCAGAAGCGTTTCACCATCAGGTTCCTGGTGGAAAATATGCATTCGCTGGCCAGCATCTATGCGCTTTACCAGAAATTCGACGAAGAAAATTTCATCCTGGGAGAGGAAAGCGATCTGCAATATTACAAAGTCGTGGCCGATTCCCTGGAAAACAGCTATCCCGGTGTTTCCCTGGTCAGATCGCTGCGCAGGGATATTGAGCAAAGAGAAGCCATCTTTGAAGGACAGCGGCACATGGAAGAACTGATAAGCATGGCCGACGAAACCGGTCTCCCGCAGCTCTCCATCCCCGACCGGGACGGGAATGCGATCGCGCTGTCGGACCTGGAGGGCAGGGTGGTCCTGGTGATCTTCTGGGCATCCGGCAACGAGGCGAGTGTCCGGGCACTGATCCGGCTGCAGTCCACCTATGACCGCTATCATGATAAAGGGTTTGAGGTTTATGCCATTTCGCTGGACAACGACAGGATCCGATGGATGAATACCATCGATTTCAACGAATTCAACTGGATCAACGTTTCCGAACTCTCCTACCCGGACTCAAAAGCAGACATGATTTACAATGTGAACCGCCTGCCCGCTGGCTTTCTGGTCAACAGGGAAGGTGAAATTGTGGCCAGGGACCTCTACGGAAGGACCCTCGAAACCTGGCTGGACAATCTTTTATAGCGGACTGATGCCGGAAAGTGACCGCATATATTTCGTATCGGACCTTCATCTGGGTATGCCTCCGCCTGAGGAAAGCCGCCAGCGTGAACAACTCTTTGTGCAATGGCTTGAAAAGATCCGCAGGGATGCCGCGGAGCTCTGGCTGCTGGGTGATGTGTTCGATTACTGGTTCGAATACAGGAAAGTGGTTCCGCGCGGTTTTACCAGGGTACTGGGAAAACTGGCCACCCTGAGCGATGAAGGAGTGAAAATCCATCTCTTCACGGGGAACCATGACATCTGGATCTTTGATTACCTTCCTGCCGAGATCGGTCTCGCGGTCCATCGCAGTCCCCTGACCCGGGAATGGAATGACCGGCTGTTCCTTCTCGGACATGGTGATGGCCTGTCACGGAAGGACGGGGGATACCGGCTCCTGCAGCAGCTCTTCAAAAACCCGGTTGCCCAGTGGTGCTATGCACGGTTGCATCCCAACCTCTCCACCGCCTTTGCCCAGTGGTGGTCGAAAAGAAGCCGCATGAAAAAGGGTCTGTTTATACCTTTCCTCGGCAGGGATCAGGAACATCAGGTGCAGTTCGCCCGGGAGAAACTGAAGGAAAACCCCGGGATCGACTATTTCGTTTTCGGTCACCGTCACATCCCCTATGACATCCGGGTCGGGGAGAAAAGCCGGGTGATCTGTCTGGGCGACTGGATCGAGAATTTCACCTACGCCGTTTTCGACGGGAAGACGCTTCAGCTCAAAAAGTTCCTGGAGGACCGGGGCGAGATCATCACCATGTGACCCGCCCCCGGTCGGTCAGCCAAAGATCCCGATGGTGACTGTCAGTCCCGCCATCACCACAGAAACCATGGTCATCAGCTTGATCAGAATGTTCAGCGATGGTCCCGAGGTATCTTTGAACGGATCTCCCACCGTATCGCCAACCACACTGGCTTTGTGGGCCTCACTGCCTTTGCCTCCGTAATTCCCTTTCTCAATATATTTCTTGGCATTGTCCCATGCTCCTCCCGAATTGTTCAGCATCACCGCCAGGGTGAATCCGGTGGTGAGTCCGCCTGCCAGCAGTCCGACCACACCGGCCACGCCCAGAACAACACCGATTGTTACGGGTACAATGATGGCAAGCAGGGAAGGAACGATCATTTCACGCTGCGCTCCCTTGGTGGAAATGGCCACGCACTTGGCATATTCCGGGGTGGCTTTCCCTTCCATGATCCCCGGGATATCCCGGAACTGGCGCCGCACTTCGTCCACCATGGCACCGGCAGCCCGTCCCACGGCCTTCATGGTCATGGCACAGAATACAAATGCCATCATGGCACCAATGAATACCCCGCCCAGCAATATGGGATTGAACAGCGAAAGATCATATGCCGCCACAAAATCCGAGATGTGGGCTGCACTCAATTTCACCGTGTTCACTCCTTCAGCCACTGCAGGTGCCTGATCCGTGTAGAATATTGTATCCCCTACCTGTTTGAACCCTTCAATGCTCTTGTCCGCCACCTTTCCCAGCCACAGTTTCACCTCTTCCATATAGGCGGCCAGCAGGGCCATGGCGGTAAGTGCAGCCGAACCGATGGCAAATCCTTTTCCGGTGGCAGCGGTGGTATTACCAAGCATATCCAGGGCATCCGTCCTTTCCCGCACCTCATGCGGCAGTTCCGACATCTCGGCATTCCCGCCCGCATTGTCGGCAATGGGCCCGAATGCATCGGTCGCCAGGGTGATCCCCAGGGTGGAGAGCATTCCCACAGCGGCGAAACCGATCCCGTACACGCCATTGGCAAATTCCTGGAATCCGCCCGAAAAACCAAAGGCGGCAATGATCGCAGCGGCAATGGTCACCACCGGGATCCAGGTGGAGTACATCCCCACCGCGATGCCATCAATGATGGTGGTGGCTGGTCCCTGCTGTGCCTGTCCGGCAATGCCTTTCGTGTATTTGTATTCATCGGAGGTGAAGAGTTCGGTACCCTGACCGATCACCACACCTGCCACCAGTCCGGCTACCACAGCACCGAAAATGCCCCAGGTGACCCATCCCAGAGAGGCCATGATCGCCATGGCCACCAGGATCAGCACCGAGCTTCCTCCCGTGCCCAGCAACAGTGCATGGAGGAGATTCCGCTGGGTGGCGGATTCCTTGGCCCTGACCATGAAGATCCCCGCAATGGAGAGCATGATCCCGATCGCGGCAACGATCATGGGCGCCACGACCGCCATCCCCTGGTCCGCTCCCGAAAGTCCCGGCAATGCCGCACCCAGGGCGGCGGTGGCCAGGATGGAACCACAGTAGGATTCATACAGGTCAGCTCCCATGCCTGCCACATCCCCCACGTTGTCGCCCACATTGTCGGCGATGGTGGCCGGATTCCTCGGATCATCCTCCGGGATCCCGGCTTCCACTTTCCCCACCAAATCTGCCCCCACATCTGCGGCTTTTGTATAAATTCCGCCGCCCACACGGGCAAACAGCGCCTGGGTGGAAGCACCCATCCCGAATGTCAGCATGGTGGCAGTGATCTCCACCAATTTCTGCTTCTCGGTGATACCTTCATGCACGAAGGTAAGCCCGGCCCAGGTCAGCCCCGTTTCCATATGTTCGGGCGTGAAAACCAATTTGTTCAGCACCCAGAACCAGGCCGTGATATCCAGCAATCCGAATCCCACCACGATGAGCCCCATCACCGCGCCGCTCCTGAAAGCCACCTGCAAACCTTTGTTCAGCGACTGGGATGCACCCCAGGTAGTCCTTGCGGAAGCGAATGTCGCCGTCCGCATCCCCAGGTATCCGCACAAACCCGAAAAGAACCCGCCGGTGAGAAATGCCACCGGTACAAACGGATTCTGCACACCCAGGTAGGCCAGGATCAAAAGAATAATTAAGAGTACTCCAAATACCATGGCTACCACCCTGTACTGGCGTTTGATATAGGCCATTGCCCCCTCGCGCACATACTTGGCGATCTCTTTCATCCGGTCATTGCCTTCCGGTTTTTTCATCATGTTCTTAAAGAACATCCATGCGAAAAGAAGTGCGACCACCGCGGCCAGTGGAAGTAGCCAGAATAGTCCAAAAATCTCTTTCATAATTCTATAGTTAAGGTGTTTAGTCTTAAAAACAGGACCAAAGATATCAAATTTGCATTTAGAATGACACTAAATAAAGGAGATCTTTTTCATTGACTTTGGCCTGATTTGCACCTATCTTTGTGACAACCCATATTCAAAGAGCATGAAAAGATCCGGACGGATTTTGATTCCCGTTGCGTTCCTGATGTTAACGGGAATAACGGGTTTCGGGCAATGCATTCCCGACACCGTGAATTGCAAGGATCTCAATGATCCAGGCGAGATTTGTCCCAGCACCCTTCCCGCCGCCACCGTCAATGTCCTTTACGATGAAACCATCACCGTGATCCCGCCTGATCAGGCAGTACTGGGGACAACCCCCGTTGAGATCGTTTATATTGAGATCGACTCGGTGAAGAACCTGCCGGAGGGTATTGATTATTTCCCCAACGCGTCGAAATTCTATGCCGACACGGCCTACTGCATCCAGCTGGCAGGGACTCCCGTAACTCCTGGCGAATACATGCTGTCCATCTTCGTGAGCCCTTTCATCCGGTATTTGGAATCCATCATCAAAGGTCCGCAGGTGACTGATAGCACCTCCGTCACAATGACTGTCCACTGGCCAGCCGGGCTGGATCCGAATCAATCCTTTGAATTCCGCGTGATCCAGAATGTACCCAATCCCTTTTCCGACATGACGCGGATCGGTTTCTACACCCCGTTTGACAACAGGATCGATCTGAAAGTATTCAACATCCTGGGTACATTGATATACCAGGAGGAGGTGGGCGCTCCCCCGGGCGAACATTATTTTAACTTTAACGGAATGGAGCTGCAGCCCGGTACCTATTTCTACAGGATCACCAACGGCACCGGGCATTATACGGGGAAATTCATCAAATCCAGGTAATCCGGGCCAACCGGACTGTCAGAAGGTAAGCCTGACCTGGAGGGTGAAGTTTCGCGGGGGACCGATATCACCGGGTCTGCCCAGGTATTCCCTGTTAAAGGCATTCCGCAGAATGACATTCACCCTGAGAGCGTCCACAATGTTCCACCCAAGCCGGAAATCTGCCAGGAAATAGCCTGTGGCATGTGTGTTCCAGTACTCCGGGAAACCCGGCTGCAGCAGGTTCCCGGTCAGCGGATCGATGAACACCTCATCCACATTGACCATCCGCGAATTGTACTGGACGTTGGCACCTGCAAAAAGCCGCCATGCCTCCAGCTCTGCATCTGCTTTCACCAGGTGCCGTCTGCGGTACTTGAGGATAAACGCTTCATCCTCACCCCTCCCCTCCTCCCGGATGATCCCGGGATCCACAGGGTTCATGAAGGTATATCCCCCGGTGACCCGCAACCTGAGCGGACCCATGCGTCCCTCTCCGTTCAGGGAAAGCTCTGCCCCCGTGATCCTGGCCGTCCCGATGTTCAGCGCCTTGAATCCCACGTCATCGAAAGTGGGGATAGCGGTGGTGTCTTTGGGATACACCCCGAAGGTATACTCGATCATGTTCGCATATTCCGTCCAGAACAAAGCCAGGTCGGCAAATCCCATCCATCCCCCCAGCGAAAACCCCTGTTTCAGGCCCGCTTCCGCGCTCCATCCCCTTTCCGGCTCCAGGTCCGGGTTCTTGAAAATACGCAGTCCCCCCACCTCCGCCGAAGCATATTTTTCCGCCACGGAGGGGAACCTGTAACCCTGTCCGAACGAGGCCCTCAGGTAGGTGGCACTCCCGGCCTGGTAATTGGTCCCCACCCGCACCACCGGGATGGAATAATACAGCGTTCCGTTGAGGGTGTTCATTTCCCAGCGGATACCGGCGGAGACCTTAAGCCGGTTCAGCGGATTGGCATCCAGCTGCGAATAGGCGGCCGTGTTGGATCCCCGGTGATTTTCATAAAGATTGGCGATGACCGTGTTCCGGGAGAAAGAGATACCGCTGGTCCAGTTCACCTGCTCACCGAACCGCTTCAGGTACCTGTACTCTGCATAGTAGATGTTCGAAAAGCTGCTTTTCTCCGTATCCACGGCACTGTTCCCCACACTGTAGATCCTGGTCTTCAGCGAGTGCTTGTCCCCCTCCGGGGTCACATACTCCAGGGAAGGATCGATGTTGTATCTGTGTCCCGTCAGCGGAGACCATGTCTCTGGATTCTGCCGATAGGCTCCCGAGTCGGCATTTTGCCAGAGAAGAAAATCTGCCGCGTCGAGCAGCATGCCGTTGGCCGAGATCCCCGCGGTAAGTCCCCGGACTTTTTGGAACCTGTATCGCACCGCCACATTCCCCCTGCCCCTTTGTTCATGTTCCAGTTCCCGGTAACCTTCATTTTTAAAATAATTCCCTCCCAGGGTAAGCTCCAGGTTCCCGATCATTCTCAGATGGGAGAAGGAAACACCCCCGAAGAGCGGGTTCCGCTCCCACCATACCAGTTCACGGCGTTGGGGTTTCATGTAAACTCCCCCGTGAAGGGTCACTTCGGTCTCTGGTTCATTGCCTGGAAAACGGGTCCTGAAATTGATCACGCCGTTCAATGCTGAAGATCCATGCAGGACGGATGACGCCCCCTTGATCACCTCCACCTGGTGCAGGTTCTCCACCGGCATGTAGTTCCATTTGATATCCCCGGCATCGCCGGATATCATGGGAAGATCATCCACCAGCATCAGGACCCTGCTGCCCACCCCGTAACTGAATCCGCTTCCGCCCCGGATGCTCGGCTGCCCGTCCAGGATGCTCACCCCGGAAGTCCGTTCCAGGATCATGTCCAGGGAAGTGATATTCTGGTTGGATAATTGATAAGGCTTGAGCAGTTCCAGGGAAACAGTTACATCGGACAGCTTCTGTTCATACTTACCCGCGCTGACCACCACTTCGTCCAACATTTTGCTGGTCCGGTTCATTTCTATTTCCAGTGCCACGGTCTCGCCGGCGGCCAGCCTGATGCTTCTCCTGGCAACCTCATAGCCCACATAGTAAAACTCGATCAGATGCGTGCCGGGGGAAAGGGACAACGAAAACTCTCCCGCCTCTCCGGAGATAGTACCCGTGCGCCGGTCAGCACTGATATTCACTGCTACCATGGGCTCTCCGCTATCCGTATCCAACACCCTTCCGTTCACAATCCCCCCGCGCTGTCCGTACAGACCGGCCGTGATCAGGATCAACCAGATTGAAAAAAGATGTTTCATCATTCAATGCATGATCGTTTCATTCCTCACTGCATGATATGATCCCTGGCCCTTACAAGGTCCCTGACCAGCGTGGAAAGGATCTCCGTATGAAGCTCCCCGGTCCACTCATTCATAAAGATCTTCTTGTATTCGATGGCGAGGACCAGTACACTTTCAGGATGCGACCCGGCGTATTTCCGGGTGAGGTAACCTCCGGGAAATATTGCATTTTCAGCCACCCGGATCTGGTGCCTGTCCACCCTTGTCCGCGAGAGGCGCTCCAGGAAAGCATCAATCAGGGGAGCAAAATGCTGCCTGTGGATGGACTTTGTCCCCAGGTTGATCTCAGGACGTTCATCTTTCCACCACTCCGTCTTTCTTTCACGCTGGTAACAATAGGAGTGCACATCAAAGAGTATGGCGATCCTGCTGTACCCCAGGATGTGATCGATGACCATCTCCAGCAATTCGTGGAATTCCCTGTATTTTTGCAGGGTAAACTCAATTTCCTCCGTGGTCAGCGGCCTGGACCAGACCTGAAGTCCCCACTGCTTCACATGGTAGGAATAGATGCAATTTTTCATATCCCTGTTCAGATCATATTCAAACCTGGAATCAAGGGCAATGATCTGCATGGGAAAATCCTTCACAAAAATGTCCGTATGGGGATCCTCCTCCCGGCAGCGCTCTTCCGCGCTCACTTCCATGATTTCCAGCATATCCTGCCGGACACTGCTGCCCGCATGCAGGGCAATCCCCAGGGTTCCGGCCGGCTCCCGGAAACAGAACCTGGCCGTTCCGAGTGCAGTGATGCCTTCCATGGGAAACTCCTGCTTTTCCAGCTTGTCCCGGATCTCCTCCAGCGTATAGCTTTGCATTGTTTTCACCTGATGATCTTTGTTTTCAGCGTTCCGCAGGCCCGGCAGTCAGCGTGGGCACCAGTCCCCCGCCCGCACTCACATTGATAACCGGACTCTCCGATATCCGGGTGATGGTCCCGCTGTAACGGTTATTGAGGGCATATGGATTAATGTTCACGTACTTGCATTTAAAACTGACCTCGCCTGATATCTCAGGATAATCATCGGTGGGAATATCCACATATTCCTGGACCACCCACGTGTCATCGTTCAGGTGTTTGTTCATCACTTCTTCCCAGACGTTCTGGGATGTCTCCCGCCCTATATAGACATCCTTTCCCCCGTATTTGTTGCCTGGCTTCATGACCATCCGGTCTTTCTGATCCGGTATAAAGGATTTCAGGTTCACCCATTTCCTTCCATACTTTACGCGCGAATCCGCAAGCACCTGCGTCCACGGAACGGTCTGTCTGATCAGCTGCCTTTCCCTGTCAGAAAATGCGGTATTGAACCGGGGATCGGACAGTACCGCAAGTACCTTCTTGTTTCCTACAATATAGGACCTGAATGAGTTACAGCAACACACCATGCCTTCACCGATGCACGCGATGAATTCCTCCACCTCGTTCCATTTCTCCAGCAGCTCTCTGGTAATAACCCGCTTATAAACCAGATGCACTTCCTCTCCCCCGGCCAGTGCCTTTCCATTGCTGATGGTAAAATCCTGCGGAGTGGCAATGATGGTTTGCAGTCCGTGCTCCCGGAAATGTTTCCGGTGCAGGTCAAATTCGGAGTGCGTGGAGACATCCGCCCAGTCCACGATGGCCACCACGGGTTTTTCCGGCATATTTCTGTGCAGTACCCGGAATTCCCGGTAGCAATGCAGCAATGAGGCCAGGAGCATGTCCTGTCGCCTGGCGTAACGGATGCGGTAACTGTTCAAAAAGGGGTATCCCCTGAAGATCTCCTGAAAACCCTCTTCCAGCACATCTGCATAGGCGATACCGGCAGGAGAATCGCAGTTGAATTCCAGGAATTTCAGGGATTCATGATCCAGGAATGCGTCCAGGCGTGAAATGACAAGCGGATTGCTGTATCCCGGATCGATCCGGAACAATTGCTTTTCCTTTTCCGAGAATCCCATGAAACCCCGCACCCGGTCATCCGCCAGGTAGATCCCGATGAACTTATTAAGGGCCCTGCTCATCCGCTCCACATAATTTTTCAGCAATGCCGATTGCCGCACCGACACAAAGTTAGGCTTCAGCAGCGTTGGCATGGCCTCTCCCCGGAATGTGCAGCCCCGTTCCATCAGGAACTCCCTCAGATGGGTAAATTGTGCTGCAACCGATGCCCCGTTTTTCAGAAAATACTCCCTGTATTCCCTGTTTAATCGCAGAATGGAATCGTCCATGAATGTATTCATCAATCAATTTTATATATTTATCCACGAAATTTACCCTTTTTCACCCAAAAACCTACCACCATGCTCCTCCATCACCAATTTGTAAGGATGGCAAAAAAGCATGCCAAGAAACTTGCCATCATTGACAGGACCACCCAGAGCAAAGTAACCTATGCAAGAGCCCTGATCGGAACACTGATCCTGTCCGGGAAATTCAAAAAATACGACAAAGGATACATCGGGATCATGATCCCCACTTCAGCCGGATGTGCGCTGGCCTCGGTCGGACTGCTGATGAGCGGCAGGATCCCGGTGATGATCAACTATTCGACGGGCGCGGAAGAGAATGCGCGTTACGCGCAGCAAAAATGCGGTTTCAAGACCATCATTGCATCCAGGGCATTGCTGGAAAAGATCAAATGCCCGGTACTGGATGGGATGGTCCTCATTGAAGACATCATGAAAGAGGTCACCACCTCTGATAAACTCCTGGCCGCATTGCGATCGAAGCTGCCCGCTTCCATGATCCTGGGCGGTATCCACAGGGGGGAGGAAAATGACACGGCCGCCATTCTCTTTACAAGCGGCAGCGAGAAAGATCCAAAGGCAGTGCAACTCACCCACAGGAACCTGGGATCGAATATCCTGAATTTCGGTGCACACATCCACCTTCGTGAGTCCGACGTTTTGCTTGCCAACCTGGTCTTTTTCCACATTTTCGGTCTGACCTGCAACCTGTGGGTATCATTTGTGTATGGCATGACCATGGTCACTTATGCGAATCCCACCGAATTTCAGACCATATCCAGGATTGCCAGGGAGGAGAAACCCACCATCATGGTGGGTACCCCGAGCTTTTACTGGGGATATCTGCAGAAATCGGAACCGGGTGATTTTCAGAGTCTCCGCATCATGGTGGCCGGGGCGGACAAGTGCCCGGATGTATTGCGTGAAGGATACCGGAAAAAACATGGTGTCACCCTGCTGGAAGGATATGGTACCACGGAAACTTCCCCGGTGGTCTCCTCGAACACACCGGAATTCAACAAGCCGGGCAGCATCGGGAAGGTTATCCCCAATGTGCTTGTGAAAATTGAACACCTGGAGACCGGCGAGGAATGCAAACCCGGGGAGGTGGGCAAGATCCTGGTGAAAGGAGACCTGGTGATGAAAGGGTACCTGGGTGATCCAGAGCTGACCGCACAAAGCATCGTGGATGGATGGTACGATACGGGTGACATGGGTTATATGGATGAAGACGGGTTCCTTTACCATTCCGGAAGGTTAAAGCGGTTCGTGAAGATCGGCGGCGAGATGGTTTCGCTGGTGAGGGTGGAAAATGTGATGGAACAGTTCCTCCCTGAAAATGCCAAATGCTGTGTGGTCGAAATTCCCGACGATGTGAAAGGCTCCACCATCGTGGCTGCGGTGAATATGGAGATCAATAAGATCGCCATCCTGAGGAAAATGGCCAGGCATCTGCCCAACATTTCACTGCCCAGGCAATTCTTCGTGATCGAGGAAATGCCCATGATGGGAACGGGCAAAATCGATTTCCGTACCGTGACCGCGCTTGTCAGGGAAATGTCAGAGAAACCGGATGCCAGCTGATCCTCCCAACAAGGCTTTGATCATCGCCCTGATCTGGAGTGTGGCGGGTTTTTCCTGCTATTACCTGTTGTCTCAAAATGATCGGTTTGCCAGAAAATTCCGGCACAGGGTTCCCCACCTGGATTATCATATCATCCAGGTGCTGTTCCAGCGCATGTGGGGAGTGATCTTCCTGGGCATCCTTTCCGTACTGGTGATCCGACTTTTCCTCCGGGATCCGCTGGCTGTATACGGACTCGGTTTCCAATTCCACCGACCTCCCCCATGGTGGATCCTCCTGTCGTTTCCCCTGATCATCGCGGTATCCCGTTATCATGCTTCCAGTTCCAAAAACCTGGCCCTGTATCCCCAGTTCCGGATCCAAACATGGACACCAGGGATCCTTTTCATCAACGGGATCAGCTGGATCATGTTCCTGGTGGCCTACGAATTCCTGTTCAGGGGATTCCTTTTATTCGGGGCACTTTCGGTGATGGACCCGCAGCCCGCGGTCCTTCTGAACTGCGTACTCTACGCAGTGGCCCATCTTTATAAAGGCCCCCTGGAAACCATCGGGGCGATCCCGATGGGTGTATTGCTGTGTTACCTGACCATCCTGACGGGAAATATCTGGACCGCAGTATGCATCCATTCGTTCATGGCGCTGACCAACGAGTGGATGTCCATCCGCGCTCATCCGGGGATGGAATTACAACGGAGTGTGAGGCCCCGGGCCATGAAATCCCGGAATCAGTGAAAACAGTGAACAAATCCATCCAAATCCACCCCGGGCAATGAAGATCTTCGTATCCGGAGCAACCGGTTTCATCGGGATGCAACTTGTAAGAAGACTTGCAGCTGAGGGATCGGTGGTTCATGCGCTTTACCGGACCGAAAGCAAAGCGGATCCCATCAGGAACCTACCGGGCGTGGTGCTTTTCAGGGGGGATATCCTGGATAAGGAGTCCCTGCGCAACGCCATGGAAGGATGCGGGGCAGCTTTCCATGCCGCCGCTTTCGCGAAAGCCTGGACCAGGGACCCGGACAGGATTTTCAGGCTCAATGTGGACGGAGCGCTCAACGTGGTGGAAGCGGCAGGGGAATGCGGGGTGAAACGGGTGGTGGTCACTTCCACGGCGGGTGTCCTGGGTCCCTCGGCGGAAGCACCCGTTGAAGAGTCCTCGCCGGTCCCGGGATCCTTTTTCACCCGGTATGAAGCATCGAAATTCCGGATGGAACAGGAACTTTTATCCCTGCCACTGGCGCTTCCGGAGATCGTCATCGTGAATCCCACCCGGGTATTCGGACCGGGCCTGCTGAATGAGTCCAACAGCATGACGAAAATGATCGCAAGGTACATGCAGGGATGGTGGAGACTCCTGCCCGGGGACGGGAACAGTATGGGCAACTATGTATTCGTGGAGGATGTGGTTTCCGGTCACATACTTGCCATGGAAAAGGGGAAACCCGGAGAACGGTATGTGCTGGGAGGTGAGAATGTTACCTACAGGCAGCTTTTTCAGTACATCCGCGAGGTAACCGGTGTGGATAAAAAATTGCTGAAGGTCCCTTACCCGCTGATGCTCGCTGTCGCCGTGCTGATGCATTGGTTCGCCCGTGTTACAGGTATCCCTCCCCTGATCGTACCCGGACTGATCCGGAAATACAACCACAACTGGATCGTTTCATCCGAAAAAGCTGTCCGGGAACTGGGCTACCGGCCCATGGACCTGCGCACGGGGATCAAACATACGGTCGACTGGCTGAAATCTCCGGATTAAAGACCCTGTGTTACATCATAAATGCCTAATTTGGATCAAATTTTACATGGATGAAAAACAAACGACTGCAAAGCAGCCTCGCGGCGGTCCTGGCCGTTTTGCTCACCTCCTGCGGCAGTGCCGGAAAGCCCGGCAATCCGGGAGACAAAAGCACAGATCCCGCTAAACAATATCCCCGGACCGGCTCGGTGGAACGGCTGGATCCTGCACTGGATGATATCATTGCACCGGGTGAACGGCCGGAGATCATCGCGGAAGGATTTGAATGGTCCGAGGGTCCTCTCTGGCTGCCTGACCAGGAGATGGTGATCTTTTCGGACATTCCCAATAATGCCATCTACAGCTGGTCTGAAAAGGACAGCCTGAAACTGTACCTGAAACCTTCGGGCTATACCGGTACCGTACCCCGTGGCGGGGAGACCGGCTCCAACGGTCTCCTGCTTGACGGCCAGGGACGGCTGGTGCTCTGTCAGCACGGTGACCACCGCATGGCCCGTATGGAAGCACCCCTGGATGATCCAGCCCCCGATTTTGTGACCCTGGCGGACAGCTGGCAGGGTAAACGGCTGAATTCCCCCAACGATGCCGTATACAGCAGCGACGGAGTACTCTACTTTACCGATCCCGCATACGGACTGGAGCTCCGCTACCGGGACCCCAAAAGGGAACTGGACTTCACCGGTGTTTTCCGCTACGATCCCGACGGGAAGCTGACCCTGCTTACCGATGCGCTTTCCGCTCCCAACGGGATCGGGCTCTCGCCTGACGAATCCCTGCTGTATGTGGCCAATTCAGGAGGTGGCGTCCAGTCGTTCTGGATGGTCTATGAATTGACGGAGGACGGATCCCTGTCCAACGGAAGGGTGTTTGTGGACGCCGGTGAGGCTGCAAAGATTGACCGGGGATCACCCGACGGGTTGGAAGTCAGAAGTGACGGGATCATCTTTGCCACCGGTCCCGGCGGTGTATGGATCATCACCCCGGAAGGAAAACACCTGGGAACCATCCGTACCGGCGAAGCCACTTCCAACTGCACCCTGGATGCGGAAGGTAAATACCTCTATATGACGGCGGACAATTACCTGATGCGTATCCGGTTGCAGTGAGTCCGGGCCGTTCGAACAGCAACCCGTTTACAGGACCTGCCGATCCGTTCCTGATCCGGAGCTACAGGACAGGTAAGCTCCACGGTTCCCGGTATGAGGGTGAAAGGTAGCTGTCTGCCCCGGGATCATTGAGGAACCTGTTCCGGTCAGCATCCCAGTATAGCCGCCTACCGGTCTTGTACGCGATATTCCCCAGGTGGCAGGTGCGGGCCACCCCCGCGGCAATTTCAATGGGGCAATTCAGCTCCGCCCCGTTCCTGATGGCAGCCATGAAATTGGCCATGTGGTTCTCCAATCCCATCCCTTTTCCTTCGACCAGGGGCACCCGTTCCAGGGTGGGGTTCCCTTCTTTGGGTTCAGGGATCACTTCCCATCCGGTCCGGTCCACCACCAGGGTACCATCATTCCCCACAAAACCAACCCCGTGTGACCTGCCGTAATAACCCCCGTCAATGCCGATCCCGTGGTCCCAGAGCAGGGTGAACCCGTCAAACTCATAGATGGCCTGCTGGGTATCCGGGGTCTCGCAGGCATCATCGGGATAGGCGAACTTTCCGCCCATGGACATGACCGATTTCGGGGCCGTCTGCCGCATCCCGAAGAGCGCATAATCCATGATATGCACCCCCCAGTCGGTCATCATGCCCCCTGCATAATCCCAGAACCAGCGGAAGGTAAAGTGGAACCTGTTTTTATTGAAAGGGCGCTTCGGGGCGGGTCCCAGCCAGAAATCATAATCCACGCCGCCGGGAACCGGGCTGTCAGGTACCACCGGGACCGATTTCATCCATCCCTGGTACGACCAGGCCCTCACCGAGCGGATCTTCCCCAGGTTGCCCGCGTGCACATAGGCAATGGCATCCTGCCAGTGGGGATCGCTCCGCTGCCACTGTCCGACCTGTACCACATTCCCATACCGCTCCACCGCACGTTCCATGAGGTTGCATTCCTCAATGGAATTGGCCAGGGGCTTCTCGCAGTAGATGTCATATCCCTGCTGGGCCGCGTAGACGAAAGGAAGGGTGTGCCAGTGATCGGGCGTCCCGATAATGATCACGTCCAGTCCCCGGTGCTCCAGCAATTTCCTAAAATCATGGTACCCGGCAGGCGCCGTTCCCTGGATCTCCTTTACATCCGCGATCCGCTGCTGAAGCACATTGTCATCCACATCACAAAGCGCAGCACACTCCGTGCCGGGCTGGTTCAGGAATGCCCTCAGATCGGCAAATCCCATCCCGTTCACCCCGATCACACCGCAGACCAGTTTCTCATTGGCTCCCAGGATGCCTGCGTGCAGCGTGGGAAAAGCGGAGGTTATCCCCAGTGCTGCGGCCCCTGCAGCTGTTTTTTTGATGAAATTCCTGCGGTTCGTTTTCATGGTCCTGCGGTTTGGTTAAGTGTATTTTAAATTTTCTGCAGTGACCAAGTTATGAAAAAACCGCTGGACAGACTTTCTTTTCTTTTGTACATTTGATGATTGTCATTCATAAAATCTAACCAGAATGGACCCGAAAATCAAAGAACTTTATTCCCGGTACAGGGCCGGAGGGCTCGACCGGCGTGCGTTCCTGAGAAAGCTTACCCTCATGACCGGCGGTGCGGCAGCTGCAGTTTCCATCCTTTCCCTGCTGGAAAGCCATCAACTTTATGCGGGCATCCCGACAGCCGGTGAACCGGAGCTGCATACCGAATTCATCACCTATCCGGGTGCAACGGGCGATGTGCGTGCCTACCTGGCAAGGCCCAAAGTGGATAAGAAGCTTCCCGGGGTGATCGTGATCCATGAAAACAGGGGACTGGTCCCCCATATCCAGGATGTA